>Ga0256405_10000114_pt1 | contig 252743 bp, 186 predicted proteins | sample RumenRJG_02DNA_FD_189096 | JGI IMG/M metagenome (GOLD analysis project Ga0256405, IMG submission 189096) | Bovine rumen microbial communities from Lethbridge, Alberta, Canada - RJG_02 | ecosystem: Host-associated > Mammals > Digestive system > Stomach > Rumen | place: Canada: Alberta...
ATGGTTTGTTTGCCAGGATCATTGGCAAAATTAGTGCACTTACCATTCTGCAATACGTAAACTTCATTAACGACAAGCCCATTGGCAGAATTAAGTATGCACTAAATTAATTCCGCCAACAGGTTAATATAGCAGTTTTCGTGACGCTACTGAAATTATGTTGAACTAGCGGTCACACGGTCACAATCGTGACCATGTGACCGCTTTTAACACCTAGACCAAAGAGCCTCTTCCGTGGTAGGTAAACTTTCAAATGATGAAGGGGGTAATTGTGGCTTGTTTTCAGAGGCTGTTGATAGCATTTTATCATCGTATAAAAGCTCATTCCTTTTGTTTTTTTTAGAATATAAATATCAACAATCCAACAAATTACAATTAAAAGTAGCTTTTTCCGTACATTTTTTTATAAAAAATACTTGTTTTTTAAAAACTTTTTTATTATATTTGCAAACGAAACAATCTTTTTTCCGTTAAGAGATTAGAATCTATATACATTCATTGCTGTTGCTGGAGGCCAGTGCAAATAATGGAGAGTAATTTTATTGCGTTATTGAATACGCAAACCAGTTTTTTTGGTGGCTGCAATCATTATTGCGGTGACCCTCTTCTTTTGTTCTAAATTATTCTTTAGCCTCCAATCATTTTATGGAGAATCTTGAGTGGTTTCCCATGCGCGTCACCTATCATCGGGAACTGAAAATGAAGAGTTTTTTTGACTCTCTGGGAATAGAGAGTTTTGTTCCTATGCGTTATGATGTTGTGGAGACGAAAGAGGGTAGGAGGCGGATGCTGGTTTCTGCCATTCATAATTTAATTTTTGTACATTCCACGCGAGAGACACTCACACATCTGAAAATGACGCGCAAGGAGTTTGAGCCCCTGCGCTATATGATGCGTACAATAAAATCAGATGGTGGCAGCACGAGCATTATCCGTGTTCCTGACCACGAGATGGAGAACTTTATGAGGGTTGCCTCTGCCGAGAGCGATAACGTGATTTTCCTCGATTATAAGGATTTTATTGGAAAAGAGGGCAAAAGAGTAAGAATTAACGAGGGGACTTTTGCCGGCGTTGAAGGTGTTATCAAGAGAATTAAGAAAAACAAACATGTTGTTGTTCAAATAGAAGGAGTGGCAGCCGTGGCCATAGCCTTTGTGCCGTCGAGTTATCTAAGTATCATATAAACACTATTGACTTATGGACAAGTATTCAGAAATGTTAGCCGATTTTCCATTCGATTTGTTGCATATTGCACAGTCGTTTGCCAATGACAACAAATCACCGAAGATTGAGCCTGCCCATTTGCTCCGCGCCCTGCTTCACAAGAGCGCAGGACTAGTTAGTTTTATCGAGGACACCCTTGATGAGGATTATTATTATCTGCTCGATTGGGCCGACATGCGCATGAAACAATGCGACAAGTCGCCATACGGAATGAAAGGAATTGAGCTTTCTCATGAGTCGAAGAATGTGGTGAAGGAGGCGCAGGACATTGCTGAGAAACACGGACTGCCAGGAGTTACTCCTATCACGTTATTGGCTTCATTGGTTACTCCAGGTATCGGATTCACTTACGAGCAGTTGAAGACACTGCCATTACAGGCCGACAAGGTGCTGGCTACTCAGTCGGGTTCTATGCCAAAACCCGCCAGCACGACGGCGAGCGGAGGTGGCAGCGCAGCCGCAGCAGCTCCTGGTGTGAGCGAGTATTGCATCCCCATGCTAACCGATGTTGCCGAAGGCCCGGTAATAGGCTTCGACAAAGAAGTTCTTTCTATTGTTGAGATTCTGGCGCGTAAAGACCGTGCCAACTTGTTGATTGTCGGAGAGACTGGCGTTGGAAAGACCAGTCTGATCAATAGCATTGTTCAGCGTCTGCGCGACAAGAAGGTGCCTGCCTCGTTGGAGAGCATGCAACCTTATGAGCTAGACCTGATTGCTCTCAGTCAGGGCGTCAGCTACAAAGGCGAGATAGAAGACCGCTTCAAAAAGGTGACAGAGGATTTGCTCAACCAGACACAGCCTGTATTGGTGATTGAGAACTTCCATCGTGTTGAGGACAAACAGTCGGTACTCAATGGCATCTTGCCCAATTTGAAGAAACTGTTGTCGAAGAACCAGTTGCAAGTGATTTGTACCGCTACGATTGACGGCTATACCAAAGACATTGAAAAGGATAAAGAGTTTACAGCATTCTTCGAGAAGATCAATGTTGAGGAGCCTACAGAAGAACAGGCCATCGATATTATCAAGAGTAAGCGTGAGAGCTACGAGGCATTCCATCATCTGCCTATTGAGGAAGAGGTGCCTGCCGAGATTGTTCGTCTGGCCAAGCGTTATATGCCCGACCGTCGACTGCCGTCGTCAGCCCTTGACCTGCTCGACCGTGCCATGTCGTCGGTAAAGATTGCCAATGAGATGAAGAAACTCTCTGAGGATTCAGCAGACACTGTGGTCGCTGAGAAACTGGAGAAAGATGCCGTGCGCGATGTGGTGGCCAAGATGACCGGTATTCCTATGGGTAATATCCAGTCGGAAGAGCGTGAGAAACTTGGCAATGCTGAAGCTATTCTTCACAAGCGTGTGGTTGGACAGAATCATGCTATTAAGAGTATTCTTGATGCCATCTTCGAGAGTCGTTCCGGACTGAACAAAAAAGGACAGCCCATGGGTTCGTTCTTCTTCCTCGGCCCAACCGGAACCGGTAAGACAGAGTTGGCCAAGTCGCTGGCAAACTTCCTCTTCGACGATGAGACTGCTATGCTGCGCTTCGATATGTCAGAGTATAAGGAAGAGCACTCTGTAGCATTGCTCTATGGTGCACCTCCGGGCTATGTAGGATATGAGGAGGGTGGACTGTTGGTCAACCAGATTCGTCAGCATCCCTATTCTGTAGTTTTGTTCGATGAGATAGAGAAAGCTCACAAGTCGGTCTTCGACCTTTTCTTGCAGATACTCGACGAAGGTAAGCTGCACGACCGTTTGGGACGCGTGGGTGACTTCTCTAACTCTCTGATTATCTTCACATCTAACATTGGAAGCGACTATATCTTGAAGGCATTTGGCGAGGGTAAAGTGCCGTCGCACGACCAATTGCTCGAGGTGATGCAAGGCCAGTTCCGTCCTGAATTCCTAGCCCGTCTGACTGAGATTGTTCCGTTCTCGCCCATTACCGAGGAGATGATCGACCGCATTTTTGATATCCATATCAAGAACTTGCTGAAGACGCTCAACGAGCAGAATATCAAGCTAGTGATCGATGAGTCGGCTCGTAAGTATGTGACCAAAGTGGGATTCAATGCTCACTATGGCGCACGTCCTATCCTGGGTATCATTCGTAAGGAAATCCGCCGTCCGCTATCAAAGTTGATTATTGCAGGTGATGTAGCACCTGGTGATACCGTTACCATGAAGTATGATGAGGAAAAGAGTCAGATTGTTTGGGATATAGATACTCCCGACGGTCCCGATGCTCCGGCAGAAGAGGCACCCGCCGCAGAACCACCAGTAGTGGAGACCCCTGCCGCTGAAGCTCCTGCTGTTGAGGCTCCAACCGAAGAAAAGAAAGATGAATGAATGATTGGTGAAGAATTGAAAGATTAATCTTTATTATTAACATAAAACACAATCTAATTATGGCAAGAAAAACTGTTATCACAAAGGTACTCGACGTTGAGGCACAAGATGGCATCATCGAGTTTCCGCAAAACCGTGCATTGTATGCTGATCAGTTTACTGACGAGGCTCCCAACACCGATGAAGACCGCGAGGGATTCAAGCCCAAGAGCATGAAAGACGTGTTTGAGCACTACCAGCCCAGCAAGAAGGGCGTGACCATGGAAACCGAAGAAGGCGGTGCCGTCTATGAGGACTTTGATTTCAAGCAGATTAAGGACTTCGAGGATGAGCAGCTGATTGCCCAGAGCGACCTGCTCGGAGCTGCTAAGGGTAAGATTGACGCTTACAACTCGGTCATTCGTCAGCTGGAGAAGAATAAGACCTTGCGCAACACTCTCAAAGATGAGGCTGCACGTGGCAATCTGAAGAATGCACTCAAGGCTCTGCTGGCAGAGCTCGATGAGGCTGAGTAGTATTTGAGAATTAAAGAACTAAAATGTTTAATTATTGAAAAACAAAGAATTATGGCAGCAGAAGAACTGAAAAAAGAAGCTCAGGGCGAGGCCGTACAACTTCGTGAAAGAGAAAAAATAGAGAACCCTTCAGCGTTGCTTCAGGAGAGTCTTGACGGACTGAATAAGTTCGGTGGATTCCAGATGGTGAAAGGACTCATCAAGGGTGTTGAAAACATGGATCCTCGTCGTAAGGCAGTTAAGAATATCTTCCTGGGCGATGCAGCTTATGCTGATAGCCGCAAGAAGCTGAAGAGCGAGTTGGAACTGTGGGTAAGCATTCTTGAAAGCGGCGGTACCGACCCTATGCAGATAATTGACTCATGTAAGGCTAAGCGCGATAAGGCCGAGCAGAACATGAAGAACAACCTTTTCAACGTACATGAAGAGATCAAGAAACTGGAGGTTACCTACCGTGCCCTCGACTCTTTCTTTGCAAATGCAGGACAGGGTAAGATGGATTGTCTCACGTTGATGAATGTAAACAAAGAGGAACTGGAGTATCACGACTCAGAAGACACGCTTGCTATTCGCGATGAGATGGAGAAGTATTACGACCGTCTGAGCCTTAAGAACAACTATAGTCTGTTGATTATCCCTGGCTATCTGGGCGACTCTAATACCATTCGCATGTGGGCAGACACAGCCTATCGCAACAAGGTAATGATGGTGACCGACTTCAAGGACAGCCAGAACTTCAGTATGCTGAAAGATGAACTCGACGATGCAAACATGCAGGGACAGGATGCTAAGTTGGCTAATGTCATCATGACATGTAACTATCTGCTGGGTCGTAAGAAGTCTGAGATTGCTGATGAGGATGATGACCTGTATGTACCTGGTTCTGCAGCGCTCGCCGGACGTATGACCAATACCGATGAGATTGTCATCGCACAAGGTGCAGCCGGTAAAAAGTATGGTACACTTAGCAATGTGAAGGGTGCTCGTCTCAACCTGCGTAAGTCGGAGATTGCAGCACTCATCGACCAAGGTGTGATTCCAATGGTAGAAGAAGATGGACGCACCATGGCCTTCTCCAACCGCTCACTCTACAATGGTGCTACCCTCGGATTGCAGGAGTATCCTATTGTTCGTGTGTTTGACTGGATTGGTAAGGTGTTCCAGAACTTTTTCAACGATGAGGCATTCATCAACTGGAATTCTGCAGTGAAGGCTGAACTGCAGCAGGCTGTTCACGACTTCCTAAGCGATTATAAGGGCCCGGGCAAACTCATTGAGAACTATAACTTGAAAGGCATCAATCAGGATCCAAAGACCAAGGATATCAAGATTGAGGTTGAGTTGAAACCTTTCTTCGCTGCGAAGAACTTCTTCATCGAACTGACTGGCCACAACGGACAGGCAGGAGTTGAATGGGATCAAAACGTATCCTAACACAATATTTAAAGAATTAGTATTAACTTCTTAAAAATCAAAAATTATGGCAACAAGAACTGTAACTATTAACGCTGACGGCATTGCCGAGCGCGAGGTAATGTATGTTCGTTATGAACTGAATCAGCAGACCGACGTTGAGGGTCAGCCCACTGGTACAACCCGTGGTGGTAAGATTTATGTAAAGGTGAAGTCAAATGACGATGGCAACACCGAACTGCTTGAGTGGATGTGCGACACTTATATGAGTAAGGCTGGTACCATTTCTTTCCCCAACCGTCAGGGTGGTGAGATGAAGCACCTCGATTTCAAAGAGGGCTACCTCGTAGAGTATGCCGAGACCTACGACAACAAGAACGAGGTACAGCAGTATGAGGAGTTTACCATCTCTGCTAAGGAGATTTCTATAGGTAACGCTCGTCACAACAACCGCTGGACCATCGACAACTAAGATCATTCTTCAGTCCCTTGGAGTTTCCGTTTTAGGAGACTCCAAGGGAATTTCATGCTCGACACATACCTTACAATTTATTAATACCTTATTATATTATATAGCATGGGATTCCTTGACAGTTTATCAAAAGCAGCCGATTCAATCAAGAAAAGTGCAGAGAATGCAGCATCGAGTTTGCAGAATGCAGGTGAGAATTTAGGCTCCAGCCTCGAGAAAGCCGCTCATTCAGCTGAGTCGACCGTAAAGAATGCAGTCAACTCAGCCGGGTCAGCAGTGAAGAATGTTGCTAACTCAGCTGAAAGTGCCGCCAAACAAGCTGCTGGTTCTGCGCAGAAAACGGCCCAGAACATGGCTAATTCTGCCCAATCCGTGGCTAATCATGCAACGAATGGTGTACAGAATGCTGCTAACAATGCAGTTAATTCTGCCCAAGGCATGGCACAGAATGCAGCGAATACTATGCAGCAAACAGCCCAGAATGTAGCAAATACAGCTCAGAGAGTTGCAGAAAAAACAGTTGATTCTGTTCAGAATATGGCTGGAAATGCAGCGAATTCGGTGCAGGATGTTGCAAAAAAAGCAGGTACTTCTGCTTTGGACATTGCGGAGAAAGCCGGCGAGTCTGCTAAAAATGCGATGAATACCATGCAAGGTATGACCCAGAATGCTGTAAATTCAGTACAATCAGCGGCACAGAATGCTGCTTCCAATCTTGAGAGTTCTGTTCAGAGTGCTGTAAGTCAGCTGGAGTCATCTGCCCAAAATGCAGCCAGTCAGGTGCAGTCTGTTGCAGAGAATGCTGCAGGCAAGATGGAACAGGCGATGTCTTCAGCGCAGGAGATGGCCAAGCAGACAGCACAGCAGATGGAGTCGCAAGTCCAAAATGCAGCCTCGAAAATAGAAAGTGGTGCACAAGATTTGGGCAGCAAATTGCAAGATGGTGCCAATAAGTTACAAGAGCAGGCGTCGAATGCTGTCAGCCAACTTCAGGAGCAAGCCCAGAATGCAGCTACACAGTTGCAGAGTAAGGCTCAGGAAATGGGCAATCAAGTGAAGGATAGCGTCAGCAATATACAGCAGCAAGCTTCCCAAGCCGTTAGTCAGGCAAGTGCCGCATCGGCTAATGCTGTTGCTCAAGTGAAGAAACAAGCTGAGAGTGCTGTTACACAACTGGAAGATACTGCTAAGAATGTAACGAGTCAGATAGAGAATGGAATACAGGAAGTTCAGAATCAGGCTACACAAGCTGCGTCGCAGTTAGAGCAACAGGTACAACAAGCTACAACTCAACTTCAACAGCAGGCAGAGCAAATTGGTACCAAAATTGAGACAGGAATCAATACTGCTCAGTCAAAGGCTGAGGAGATGGGTAGTCGCATAGAAAGCGGTATTAAAGATGGTGTCAATACTGTACAGGAAAGAGCTCAAGAGATGGGAAGCCGTCTCGAGACTACAATTACTGATGCTCAAGCCAAGGCCCAGGAGATGGGGAGTCGAATAGAGAGTGGTATCCAGAATGGCATCAACTCGGCTCAGTCAAAGGCTCAAGAGATTGGAAACCGCATCGAGAGCGGCATCAGCGATGCTCAAGCGAAAGCCCAGGAGATGGGCAGTCGCATCGAGAGCGGCATTCAGGATGGCATCAACTCGGCTCAGTCAAAGGCCCAGGAGATTGGAAACCGCATTGAGAGCGGCATCAGCGATGCTCAAGCCAAGGCCCAGGAGATGGGCAGTCGCATCGAGAGCGGCATCCAGGATGGCATCAACTCGGCTCAGTCAAAGGCTCAGGAGATTGGAAACCGCATCGAGAGCGGCATCGGCGATGCTCAAGCCAAGGCTCAGGAGATTGGTAACCGCATCGAGAGCGGCATCAGCGATGCTCAAGCCAAGGCCCAGGAGATGGGCAGTCGTATAGAGAGCGGCATCCAGGATGGCATCAATACAGCTCAGGCCAAGGCTCAGGAGATGGGCAGTCGCATCGAGAGCGGTATCAGTGATGCACAGGCGAAAGCCCAGGAGATGGGTAGTCGCATCGAGAGCGGCATCCAGGATGGCATCAATTCGGCTCAGGCCAAGGCTCAGGAGATTGGAAACCGCATCGAGAGCGGTATCAGTGATGCACAGGCGAAAGCCCAGGAGATGGGTAGTCGCATCGAGAGCGGCATCCAGGATGGCATCAATTCGGCTCAGGCCAAAGCTCAGGAGATTGGTAACCGTATAGAGAGTGGTATCAACGATGCTCAGGCGAAAGCCCAGGAGATGGCTCAGCAAATTGAATCTCAAGTAAAAGATTCGGTTAATCAATTAGAGAAAGAGGCAAAAGCAGTAGGAGAAAAAATAGAGAATGGTGTTAAAGACATTCAGAATCAGGCTACACAGGCAGCTGAAAAACTCCAAAATGAGGCCAAAGAAATGGCCAATCAGGTGGAGCAGAAAGTAAAAGACACAGCTGAAAAGATACAAACGGAAGCCAAAGCAGCTGTAGAGAAAATAGAGAATAAGGCCAAAGAAATACAAGACAAAGCAGAGGAGCTAGGCGAAAGAGCCCAGGAAGAGTTCCAAAAGCTTGAAAACGAGGCCAAGGAGATTGCCAATAAAATTGAGGATAAGGCTAAGGAAGTCGTTAACGAGGTAGAGACAAAAGTTAAGGATACTGTAGAGAAAATTGAGAACGAGGCCAAGGAAATAGCCAATAAGATAGAGGAAAAAGCCAACCAGTTAGCCGACGAGGCCAAAGAGATGGCTAGCAAGGCCAAAGATAAGGTCGACGAGGTGAAAAACAAGGTAGCCGACGCTGCTAACCAGGCTGTTGATCAAGTCAACTCAATGATTGACGATGTCTCGAACAAACTCAGCGAGACCGCTAATGCTGCAGCAAATAAGATTGACTCAGTAGTGAGTGATCTGTCTGCAAAGGCTGATAACCTTATCAGCAATGCGAAAGATGCTGCAGGTAAGGTAAAGGATGCTGCAGAGAAGGCCCTCAATGATATTGGGAATAAATTGGAGGGAGGACTCAATAGTTTCCTTGGCGACTTAAGCGATATTACCAGTCGCACCCCCTCTGTTGACAATGCATTGAGTTCTGCCCGTTCTATGACTGATAGTCTGATGGGTGGTTCGGAACCGATGAGCAGCGAGAACGATTCGTTCCATGGTAAGATTGAGGTAGGTGGCAAGAAATATGGTATCGTGGAATGTAGATACCGTTTCCATCAGGATTGCGACAGTACCGGCAAGCCCTCCACACGTCCACGTGGCGGATCCATCACCTTTGTGATGCCTTCTCTGAGCGACGACAACGTCTTCTTCTATAAATGGATGTTCAGTAAGACCCAGGTTTACTCAGGCGTTTTGAAGTTTGTCGTTTATTCGCAGAAAAACAAGCGTAGTTACAAGACCGTCAACTTCAAGAATGCTTATTGCACAGAATTGGAGGATTATTTCAACGATCACGACTCTCGCTTGATGCATACTCGTGTCACTATTTCTGCTGAGATTATCTCCGTTGGTAGTAATGATACAGCCGAGTTTAATAATGACTGGGCGTAAGGACAGCGCATAGTGTAAAGTAGATTTGGTGTTCCCGTTAACGTTTTTTTAGCTTATGTCGATATCGGTAAAGAATATTGCGTTCAGCATCGCTGGAACGACGTCAAAGCAGTTCAACATAGAGCTTGATGGTGCCAAGTACAGTCTTGACAAGTTCAAGATGACGCAGAGACTGTTGGAGCCTTGTAAGTTAGCGTTCAAATTGCGAAAGGCTCCCGATGAGGATATCAACGAGATTCAGTTCACCACTTGTGGCTCTATTATCGGCAAGGAGGTGAAGCTTACCTTGCAGACCGACTCCATGGAGCAGGAGATACAGGGCTTCTCTGAGGGCACACAGAATGCAGATATCGAGTTTGAAGGCTTTGTTACATCGGCAAAAGCAACTCGTAAGGAGTCTGAGTATGGCATAGAGGTGGTGGCAGAGACCAGAGATGTCATCATGAAGGATACCCCAGACTTTGACCTTTACAATGAGATGAAATTAGATGTCATTGTGAACTATGTATTGAAGAGTGCAGGTTTAGAGGCAGAGGTGCAGCCCAAGACTGAAGATCCCATTTTCTTTACCGTTCAATATAACGAAACGAAGTATCAGTTCCTGCAGCGCTTGGCTCAGCGACATGGTGAGTGGATGTTCAATAATGGAAAGAAGCTTCATTTTGGCAAATTCGGCGAACAAGATAATATCACTTTAGCATATCCTAGTAAGGACCTTTCAGAGTATAGTGCCCGGCTGAAACCATATCATGTGAATAATGTTCACATGCAGTATGCTTATAATGAGCTGGTGGCAAGAAACTCTTTTAATATTGATGATATCAAGAAATCAGGGAGTAGACTCAGTGATCTGACCTTTGATGCATCAAAGAGTAATTATGTCACTAAGACGGCAGGCGATGTGGAGTCACATTCATTTGAGCGTGACGGCGATGTGAAGAAAGGTGTGCTGGATAAGAAATTTTTCAATGAGCCTTTCAATGCTTATCAGCATGGAAGGGTGGCCAATATGCTTGTGTATGAAGGAAAGAGTTACTGCTCGAAAATGAAAATCGGTGCAAAACTGACCATCAAGGATAACTATATTAATAGTGGTTCTTCCGAGGAGAAGAGTGAGGTGCAGCAAGACGAAATCCTGATTACTGAGGTGGTTCATCGTTTTAATGTTGACCAGCAATACAGCAATGCTTTTAAGGGTATTACTGCTGCTATTGACTATCCTCCTTATTTAGATCCTACCATTCATCCTGTTTGTGACCATCCCATCAGAGCTATTGTTAAGGATACCGAAGACCCCAAGCATTGGGGACGCGTCCGGGTCCTTTTCTCTGTCGTTGCCAATAAGCACGGCTCTCATGACGATGATGGTTATTGGACGCCATGGATTCATGTGGTCCAGCCTTATTCAGGAACTGAAAAGACAAAATTCGGTGTACATCTGATTCCAGAAAAAGAAAGTCAGGTTTATGTTGACTTTGATGGCGGAAATTTTGAGCGGCCTTTTGTTACTGGTGCTTATTTCACGAGTGTAGACCATCCTGTTGAAAATGCTTGGTATCCCGGTGATAACAAAGTCAAGGCAATCCGTACGGCTAGCGGCCACACCATAGAAATACATGACACGACGACAGAGAATGATTGGGGTGATAAGGGCTTTATCCGTGTCTACGATAATAAGTTGAATTATTATGAATTGCTTCTCTCTACAGACAGTAAGCTTATCAAGCTGAAATCTGCTGGTAATATAGAACTCTATGCAGATAAAGATATTATCATGAAAGCAGGGCATAACATTAAGTTAACTGCCGGGAAAGACTATGACCTCCATGCTAAGAATGATATCACAGAAAAGTGTGATAATGAGTTCCTTGCCAACTCAGAAGCAGATATGGAAATTAAGACATCGAAGATATTAACAATTTATTCAAAAGAGGATACTCACTTCACTACGAAGACTGACCGTCACGACCACATAGACGGAAAGTATCGCATTGAGACGAAGAAGAATTTGGAAATCAAATCCTTTGAGAATGCAGGTTTTGATGTCGCTAAGAAGTTTGCTGTTAAGTCACAAGATATACAGATGACGGCTAATAATTCTTATAAGGAGTATTCTATGTCTCATGAAATCAATGCAAACGCAAAGATTAATTTCACGGCAACAGCCTCCATTGACATTAGCGCACCTATCATCAAAGAGAGTTAAGAGTATATGGAAAACGACAATATGGATTTCTCATCCTACGATCAATACCTCAAAAAATTTGATGAGGTTATTGGCTCTCCAGAAGGTATAGACGAACCTGAGACAGAGCGTATGATGGAGATTCCCGATGTCTCTAGTCCAGAACCTTTGGCTCAACCTGCTGAGACACAGCCAGCAGGCGAAACAAAAGAATCTGCGGATGATCGTTATAAGGTCGTCCCTCCAGATGGTATTGACTTTATGTCAGAAGAATCTCCAGCGCCATCTGTTTCCGAAAATGAAAATGACGAGGAAGAGCGTGCAGAGAAGAAAATAAAGGCTATTAGTAAATTTGAAGTCCTGATGATGGCGGGCAAAATGGCAGAGATTTCCGATATGGTGAATGCCTGGGCAGAAAAACTAATAGAAATCAGGGATCATTCAGAAAAACGTCTCCCCAAGGGAATACGAATCTCCATCCACCGTCTGAAAGAGATGGAAGATATTCTTCGAGCTGTGAAGACCATTCTGGAAACATTTACCACTATGGACTTTACTAAGGCACTGCAAACAATGGAGCAAAACAAACTCCTCTCCTTTTGTAAGATGGCTTCAAAAAATCTCAAGGATGAAGACGACAATATGATAAGCAAGTTTACGGAACTGAAAGAAGCTATCGGCTCAGATAATCCCGAAGCTCGTACGAAAGCCCGGGAAATGAAACTAATGGTATTGAGTGTCCATTCTGAAGCAGAGAAGATAGGAAAATCATTTGTTAATACACTGTTTGATTATCCTGATGAGAATGAGGAGTTGGCTGTTTTTAGTGTTATTGCAGATAAAGGAATAGATGCAACTCATATCGACCGTGCCTTTATGGCTTTAGGTGAGCGGGCTGTTCATGTAGCCGATGCTCCTGCCATGATCAAAGCCAGGAAGGAGAAAGATAACAAAACCATGATTGAGATTCTGGAAAGAATAATTGAATTCTGAACTTTGTAATGAAAGCAGTATATGACTGACACCTATGTTGTAACAGGAGCGATGATGATGTGCACGTTTGGTATGGCACCCTCGTCATTAGTGGTAACCCCATCGCGAACGGATTTTTTAAGCAATGTGCCAAAAGGTAATATTATGGATTTTGCTCCTATGGTGAATATCATGCCCTTCGGCATGTGCACCACACTTTCAAATCCTACTGTTGCTGCAGCTACATCTGCTGCCATGGGTGTGTTGACTCCCATGCCTTGCATTCCAGCTATTACTTCGCCATGGATGCCAGGTAACCCACGGGTATTAGTTCAAGGACAACCTGCGTTAATGCGCTCTTGCCGTAATATGTGCATGTGGGGAGGACAGATATCCTTTACTACAGACGGTCAGATGCCAGGTGTTCCGCCCGTGATAGTTCCTCCAGTTACCGTTATGATGCCGGAACCTCTTTCCGATATTGAGAAGAGATTACTTCCACCCGATGAAGGGTATGCGTACGAGCAAGAATGGAGAAATGCTCAACACGCGGGCGACGGTGACCGCGCAACTGCCGAAACATTAAACGACATGGCTACACGCTACGAGCAGGCTGGTGACTACATAAAGGCTTTCAAAGCCCGTGAGACAGCAAAACAGTTTAATGATCGTGCAGACAAGAAACAGGCAGCAGCCATGGAGGCTGTGAACAATAAGTATAGTATTGCTGGTGTCCATACCGAGAAGGTGGTGGAGAAACCTATGACAACAGAGGAGTTGCAAAGCATTCATGATGAGGCTTCGAAAGAACAAGCTCAGTATGAGCAGGAGATTGGTCAGCTCGACAAACAATTAGCCAAAGATCAGGAAGCACTAACCAAGGAAGGCAATAAACTGGCAGCGGTTAGCCGTGATTTCACAAACGCTAGCCAAGAACTCAAGGCTGCCAATCAGGAGAAAACTGATGCTGCCGAAAAGCGTAAGGCAGCGGAGAAGCAAGCTAGGGACGCAGAGTGGATGGAGGAGAGTGCAAAACGAAGAGGTGACAAAGAAGCAGCCAAGTACTTCCATGATCAGAAAAAGGAAGCAGAGAAAACAGCCAAACAAGCTGCTAAAGAGGAGAAAACAGCCAATGATAAAGTTGCAAAAGCAGAGAAAAAGGTTGCAGCAACCTCAAAAGTACAGAATCAAGTATATAGTGATTTCCGCGACCATGTTGATCAGCATAAAGAGTTGGAGAATCAAATGAAAACAGCTGTGGAAAACAAAAACGCCGCAGAACAGAAAGCCTATGCTGCCCAGCAAGTGATGGATGCTCAGAGTACACTTGACCAGCACCAAGAAGCTATTAAGTATCATCAGGAGACAAAACAGGCCACCCATGATAAGCGTGAGGAGATGGCAGCTCTGGAGAAAGAAGAGAAGTTTAACAGGGATGAGTCAGACGCATGGTTCAATGCTGCTGTATGGAATATGAATCACGGAAAGCCAGAGGTTTTTGATGCGACTTATGATAAGTCTACCGAATATAGGGACAAGGCAAATGAGGTACATCAGCAGTTGACTGAGAAGGAACAAGAATATAATGCAGCCAGGGAAGAGATGAAAAATGCGAGTAAACAGGCCTACGGTGATGATGCTATGTTGGATGTGTATACTGCTGATTTACAGTTAGATAACGCCATTGGCTATCTAAGAGACAATGCTTCGACTGGCAAAGATTCTTCTGCAGATTCAAGTGGAGAATCCAATGATTCCAACTCACGTAAATCAGGCAAATAGATTTATGGTCATATCAATAGTTCATTTTTGAAAGATAGTTGTTTGAAATCTCAACAGAATATAACGAGTTGAATATTTTTATTTAAGTTGTTGGTTTATGACAGGAGGGACTGATTCAAATAGTACTAGTCAACCCCAAGATCCGCAAGGTAATTCTTTTAAGGGCACAGCAGACTTTAGTGTGAAGGTGATTTTTTCATCTCTCGCGCAACAGAATATGCGTGATTGGCTGGAGGACCATCAGATTGACACGTCGAAGAAGTATGAGTTCACCCAGTTGGTTACGCGCTTTGCCTGGTCATATCCAAGTAATAATAAAGGCTTTTCTGTAGGGACAACAGAGAGAATATTCGTTGATTGTAGCAGTAGTTATGCTAACACATTTGATAACAGTGATACTTTCGACGGTGAATTGATGGGCTTTCTGGCATTTGCCATTGACAGGCTGGAGCATCTGATTAACAAAAGAATAAGAGAAGGGGGATATGGTACTGTAACGGTCCGAATTATTGCATATCATCCTGTTGAAAAGCTTTTGTTTGCTTTAGCCACAATGCTTAACCGTGTTTTGCCTGAGGCAGGAGTTTACAAAGATTTCATCCAGAAAGTCATGGATTCGCCTCGGTTCAAAAACAAGCTGGATTGGGTTTATGAAAAAAACTGGGATTTCAATGTTCCATATTGTTGCGTTTTAGAAGGCTACAAGTTATGCGTTAAAGGTAAAAGCACCGATGAGAAAGTAAAGATTCTTAAAGATCTTGTCAAAAAAATTGATCGTGCTGGGCGAATTACTAGTGACCCGGACAAAATAGCAGATTGGAAAGCTGGTGGAGGTGGCGTAACCAAAAACGTTAGGTATGATGATGGTGCATTGTTTACATCATCTAATGACGTGGAATTCACTGTTGAGTATTTAGGGAAGCAATTAACAAAGAGTGGTTTGACGACGGAGATTGCTAAATTGACTAATCCACAGCCACATGAACTGAATGCTCAGGCGGACCAATTGCAAGCAAAATTGGATGAAGATAAGAAAAATCTTTATAATCCAAAAAAACAAGAGATCAATGACAAAATAGACGAATTGCATTTACAGCAGTATCCTGGGTCGGCTAACTATAACGAATGGCATGAAGTAGAGGAAAAAGAACGGCAGACTGCTTTTGAGAATAATAATATTACTTGGGGTAACACGCCTCTTCATGATCATCATAGTATTGATGAAATAGAGTTTGATGGAAAGTTTGTAAAGGAATGGGAGCTTGAACATGCGTTAAAAAATATCACAAAAACAGAGCAATTAAGACAAAAAGAAATTGATGATTTGCGTGAGGCCGCCAAGAATATTGCCAAGAAAATACAGATGCAGATGGACCTTTCCATTTCTATCTTGTTTGCTATTGGAGGCATTTTTTGGGCTCCAATAGCCATAGGTGATATTGTTTTTGAGGTTTACAAATGGCAAAGAGATAAACTTGAAGGAGATCAATTAATAAGAGACCATGGCCTGGGCGTAGCATTTGATGTCGTTGGGCTAGTTCCATATTTCGGGGGATTCTTTAAGGCAGCAAGGAATGCTAAAGCTGCTAGTCAATTAAAAAAAATAGATAAGCTTGCTGGCTCAATGGATGAGGTTATGAGTAATGCAGATAATGCAATAACTTCTGTGGATAATCTGTTCTCACCGAGTGAAAAAAAGACTTTAGACGAATTGGAGAAAATTGACAATCTCTCTAACGCTATGGATCAAACTATGAAGAATGCAGATAATGTATTAGCTTCAGTAGATAAAACGATTGCAAAGGGAGCGGTTGATGAGATTGTCGCTGCTCAGTCACAATATGCTAAGGCAGCTGCAGATTATAGCACGGCATTGGATAAACTTGGAAAAGCAACTTCGACAGCGGAACAGAATGCTGCATTACAAGAGTTGGCGGATGCTTTTAGCAGACAAATGGAGGCTGGATTGTCTGCAACAAAAACAGGAGAAGAAATAGCAGAATTATCGAAGCATTACAATGAGTTCTTAAAAGTATTAGAAGAAACGAAGAAGTCAGGTAATGTTGAAATGTTAAAAGAACTGGGAGAAACAATTTTTCCTAAAGTAAAGAATGCTTTAGATATTGTTGATAAAGGAGTCGATTTCGCAGGAAAGTCTTATGCAGTGATGGAAGGTATAGGCCATAATGGCTTTTTACTTGTGACTAATGATATGAGTTCAGAACAGTCTCCTTCTATAAATCAGGTAGATAATGACACGCCAAATGGAGTGATTATTGACTCAGAATCTGAAACTTACGCCATTCGTGATGATTTGAAAGCTTCATTCCCTGATGCTACATCAATTGATGTTGATAGTTTTGAAACAGGAAGGTTTGAGGATGGAGATCTAGCCAATGATTTGTATGAATATGAACCTGATGAAGATTTTGAAATTCCTAAGACTGAGATGACGGATAATGAATTAAATGACATTATCAAACAGGCAGATAAAGATGCTACAAAAGCAAAGAGGAAAGAACGTAGTGCTAACTCGCAGTTGGCAGATGCGAATTCTAATTTGAAGACTTCGTCAGAAGAATATGATAAGGCTCTGAAAAAAGCTATTGAGGCAGGGCATAAGACAAAAGCTGCTGAGGATGAAGTCCAGGATCATAAAGATCGAAAGAAAGAGGCAGAAGAATTGGCTCTTGAGGCAGCTGAAGAGGCCGCTATTTGTGCAGCAGCAGGTGATAAGGAGGGCGAGGCGTTCTGGAAAGACCTACAAAAGCAGCAAGAAAAAACAGCTGAGAAAGAAAGGAAGAAGATAGTTGCCGCAGAAGAAAATGCAAAAAATGCCGCTGAACAGGAAGCAAAAGCAGATGATAAATTAGCTGAAGCCAAGGCGAATAAGAAGAAAAGTGAGGAGCAAGTCGCTCAGGCACAAAAACTTAAAGATGATGCTGAGAAAGCAAAAACAGATAGTCAGAATGTAAAAGACAAAGCTCAGGCTGCTATCGATTATGGAAAAGAACAAGAGAAAGCACAGCAGCGCGCTGCTCAAGCTGCTGCGAATCAAGCGAAGCTTGAGAGTGATTTCTATTCAGCATTTGACGAAAGGGAAAAGGCTGAGAATCGGTTGGATAAGATAAATGATGACGTAAATCGTACCCAAAATGAATTAGAACGATTGCAGGGTGAAATCTATATTGCTGCTAGTAGTGGACAAGTAATAGCTGCTACTCAATTACAGAATCAAGCAAATGTCTTAAGTGAAAGGCTTGACAATCTTAAGTCGGAACAGAAATCTGCCCAATCTGCATACGACAAAGCCCTTGATAATGAGGATAAGGCATTCGCAGCTTATGGCTCTCAGAGTCAAGAGGAGTATAATGCTCATCAAGCAAAAATCAATCGTGATAAAGCGATTAGAGATTTACAATCAGGGGGATAAATGATGAAGACATTTAACTATACACCCTATAATTCTCAATTTGAGCTTTGTCCTATTAAGCTGCTTACTGGCAAACTCTATTATGAGGGCTGTGAGAAACCCTTGTACATATTGGGCAACCCGACAGGAGATTGGGGCGATTCTTTGGCCATCGTTGAAATGAAAAAAGACAGATGGCCCATGCCTAATCGGTTGGAACTACGATATGCTACCAAGGATACAGGAAAGTGCTATGCCATCGATACACCTTTAGATGTCGAGCGTGCAGAAGAATTATGGGAGGCGCAGGAAGAAGAATACCCTGATGCTCCATTCATTCATTATGTAGTAGGTACAGCCCCCCATGGCGGTGTCGCTATTTGGTTGCGCGGTGACGACCGTTCTGTTCTTCTACATTGGTTTCAAGCCCCTGAGGTGAGCTTGACAAAGGATGAGCAACAATTCTTAAAGCGTGCTGAGATAGAGAATGAGGTTGAATTCATTACGTCAGAGCAGCTTCAGAAAGACATGCAACAGTTTGAGTACCGTTATGAGGTGCTGGAAGAGTGCTTTGAGGATTATGAATGGAAATTGTATGACGAAGAAGATTTGTACTTCGACGATATAGATATAGATAGTGTAGAAGATAAGCGCACAGATGGTACTTTCCAGTATTTGGAGAATGACAGCCTCATGAAATACCATACTGCTGGTAAGCCTTTACGAATAAGTGTCAGATGGCATGAAGGAAGGTCTGATTATTTTGCTCACTATTGGATTAATAACTTTGGGATTACTCATTTTCTTGATACCTTTTTTAAGGTAACAGGAGAGAAGCGAGTAACCATCATGTTGCGACTTGATATTCGGAATAACTGGTTTGCTTTGGCACTAAAAAGTGAGTCTCCTCAATTCCGTCCACTTCCGATCCCCTCTAATGCCTATCAAGTAATTGTTTTCGAAGACGACGAGGAGTGTTTTAGAAGTCGCAACTTCCATCAAGAACCGGGTGATTGGAATTGGCTGAAAAGTGATCCGGAAACAAAAGAAGAGTAGTTTTCTCTATTCTCCATTGATGTAAGAAAGAGTTAAGCGTCACTAAATAGAGGAATTGACTGAAAGACAGAATATTACACTTGGTGACGGCATACTTTTAAAGTATCACTAGTGAAGAACAACTTGCAATTGATATACAACTTTAGTTTCAATTAGTATACATATTATACCCTAATCAGTTGACTGGTTACGATAGAGTTAATGCCTAATTAAAGAGTAATTAATGGCTAATTGTAGTGTAATTGATGACTAATTAGAGCTTAATTGATGGCTGATTGGTGGTATTGATATCTTGCATTGTATTTTAAAGAATCATTATTGTTACAATAAGTGTACTAATTAGAGCAGATGAATTGAGAATTACCCTCCCCGAACTGGGGCTTAACTGGCCTTCTCGTTGTCTTCCTAAATCCATCAAGAGGGGAGTGAAAGTAAGAATCATTATCGTTTAGTAACTCCATAATATAGAAAAACATATATTAATATAAAAAATAATAACACTATGACAGACCAAGAATTTTATCAAGAAGAGTTTATCGTCATGCTAACGATTGACGGCACGGCGTATGACGAGATTGAAGTGAAGGTGACTGATCCGAACAAGACCGTTCGTGAGCAGATTGACAGTATCATTCAGGTGTTTGAGTTGCCGAAGATGGATAATGGTGGTAACCCCATCCAGTATCTGTTAGGTAAGCTGATGGATGGTGACGAGGAACCTGCCGTGTTGGAGTTCGAGGATGAGGAAGGCCGCGAAATGGCTCTCATCGACTACGATATCCAGCCATTGGATCATCTGCATCTGATTTCTGTGCCTATTGCAGGGTAGGGAAATTGAAGATTGAGAATTGAGAATAGAAGATTGATCATTTGAAATTGATAATTGAAATATGAATCCAGCTATTAGTAAGATAAACGAGAAAGATTTGAAAGGCCGCGACGCCCGCTTGTTCCAAGAGTGGAAAGATTTGGATGCCCTTTGCGAGAAACGTAAACGCGAGAGCGCCAATCCGTTTAAGCCATCGCTGTCGTATATTATTCGCAGAAAGACACCTACAGGCCTGCCAACCGAGTATGAGATATTATATCGTTGTAAGAGCATTATCGGTGTGGAAGGTGAGGAAAAACCTCGCAAACCAATCTTTGGTGACTTGCACAAGATGAGTGTGGTACTGCCCAATAACTATCCATCAGCAGATGGCAACCCCATCTTCACATTTATTTCAGATATCTGGCATCCCAATATCCGTAACTCAGGCAGCTTCAAGGGTCATGTATGTCTGACTATTAAGGAGATGGGTGTGTTGGCCTCAATCAAAGATTTGGTACTGCGTGTGGAGCGTTACCTGAAGTATCAGATGTATCATGCCCAGAACACGTATCCTTATCCTGAGGATCAAGGCGTAGCTGAGTGGGTGCGCGAGGAAGGCGAGCCCAACGGATGGGTGAAGTTTGCACAGGACAAACCTGAGCCACCGGCACCTAAGCCTGCTGTTGATGAGTCTCAGGCTGAACCACAGGTTATAAAAAAGACCTCGTTGAGCATCTAATGGAGTTGAATTGTTAGGTTTGTTAACAGCAATAATTATTCGAGAGTATCATGAGAAAACTATTGATAAGTATGCTGCTCTGCATGATGGCGATAGGAGCCAGTGCAGACGAACAAAGAAAGGTCACGCTGAGTGGAGACCATAATAAAGAGACGATTAACTTGTCGTATTGTAACATCTTTATCAGCCTGAATGAGACCGATGACGCCTCTGGTGAGGTAACCATCGAATTGGAAAATCTGAGCGAGTCGAAAGCGCTGATACTGTTTGACCGTTCTTATATGGAGAAACAGGCGAAAAAATTGTCACCGAAGATGACATTCGACAAGAAGTTTGGTGGTACGAAAGGCAAGCGTGTGATAGATGCTTGTAGTGAACAACTGACCAGTGTGATGATGTTCCGGCCTTCTGACAAATACACATTGCCAATGGTGAAGGTGGGAAATGAAGCAACAAAGGTGGTTACCCTGCCTATCTACATTGCCAAGTATAAAGGCAAAAACCTCATTCTGATGGAGAAGCAGGTGATAGAACTTGATATTGAAGCCGCTCTGAAGCCTAGTGCTGAGTATGTGAATATGAATACCCAATGTGAGCAACTGATTCGTGAGATTGAGCGCACAGGTGTATGCCCCAACAAGAGCCACCGTACCTCGGTTGACAAACAACGTGAGGACTATATGAAGCGCATTAACGCACTGAAAGAAAAGATAGATGGTATCATCAGTTCGCATGGCTGGAATGAGAACGATGGTGGCTACCGCCGTTTCAATGAACTGAAGAGCAAACTCGATGGTATTCAAATCCCAGAGAGAGATTGCGGCCGCCACAAGGCTGTTGTAGGACATAGTTGCAGCTACTGTAATCTTTCACTTCAGCAGATTTATCATAAGCTGGATGATTTGTACAAGAAGATATACAGCAGTAACAACCGTAAGGCTACAAAGGATACTGTGATTTCTCAAGTGAGGGCTCTATATAATTGCTGTACAGATGCCAAGTGTTCCAAACACGCTTCACAATGGAGGAAGGGTGGCGACTATAAGAATAAAATAGTTGAACGTTATAACCGTATTAATAGTCTATGATGATACGACGGATGAAGTGCTATGCCACGTCTTTACTGATGCTATTGGCATGGAGCATTAGTGCTTCAGCCAAGGACGTGAAGGACACGCTGTTCTCTGCGCATGGTGACCGCATTATCGTCAGCTACAGTCAGTCGCTGACTAGCGGTCAGTTGAACCTGCGGTTTACCAATGTGCAGAAGAAGTTGAGCGAGGCCAACCTGAAGAAATTCAAAAAGCTTGATGAGGTGGCTGTAGTTATCTTTGACCGTACGGGTAACTACCGTGACATGAAGTTTGATGGTATTGCTACATCTGCTTTCATGGTGCCTATAGATATTCATTACAGCAAATCGTCGGACGGCTATTTCCTTTTGCAGGATAATCCCTCGTTGCAGTTCAATGTCACCACTGACAAAGCGGAGCTTTCTATTCCCATTTATCTGGCTCATTATGAGGGCAAACGCCATTATAAGGTTTTCACTCAGTGTGGCACCCTGAAAGTCAAAGCTAAGCCTTCGGCAAAAGGTAATAGTAACGCTGGTGGAGCAGTGGGACAGGGGCAACAGGGCGATGTGGTCATCTCGTCAGAGGAACTGATAGATGAAGGTATATCACCCATCGATGAGGCTACCATTCGTATCAATTCGCTCAAACAGATGTTGGAGAAGGCAACAAAGGTTCCATTCTCGGAGGAACTGACTCACGAGGCTTCGATGTTGCGCGAACTGCGTTTTAAGATTACAGATGAGGATGTTAGCAAGCAGATTGGTGAAGTTCTGACCGCTTATGATGACAAAAAACAGCAATTAGAGCAGCAAGCTGATGCAGGTCAGCAAGCTGCTGCTGCTCAGGCCGCTGCCCAAGCCCAGCAGGCCCAGGCCAGACAGGACTCCATTCAACAGGCTCAGGCCAAGGAAGCTAGTAAGGACAAGAAGAACATGATGTGGCTTATTGGCGGGCTAGGTGGATTGTTTGCACTTCTCATGGGCGGAAAACAAGTTTTCCAGCAGATTAAGAACAACAAAATGCAGAAGATGCAGCAACAAATGCAGCAGCAAATGATGCGAAACATCCAGAATATGGCAAACCAGGCCAATCCTATGGCTCAAATGGGAAATCCGTTGCAAGGAATGGGACCGTTAGAGCAAGTTGGCCGGCAGATACAACAGAAAGCGCAAGTGGAAATGCAGCAGCAAATCAACAGTCAGGTGCAAAAAGCTAACCAGCAATTGAATAAAGCTGCTGACCATCTGAGACAAGCTGCTACAGGTAAACAGACTTCACAGACTCAACCAGGTGAGCCTGCGCCACAAATGCAACAGACGCCTGAAGCTGCACAACCACAGCCAGCACCTCAGGCAGAACAGAAATCTGGGCGCATGATGTCGGAAGAAAGCAAAGCTGCTCAGCAACGGCTTCGAGACATTCTAGCAGGACGAAAAGGACTGGCTGCAGGTAATGCAGAATCAGAGACTTCCGCCCCAAAAATCTCTATTACTCCTGGGCGTAAGGCCTCGCTGAATGACCAGATTCCAACAAAGTATAAACGACTGCAAAAGTCGAAGAAGTCTGGTGACTCTCCATCAAAGAAATAGTAACATTTAGGATAATCTAACCCTATGATGAAAAGAACAAAACTATTAGTAACTCTATTGGCATTGCTACTGACCCTCGGGATGCAAGCATTGCCACAAAAGAGAATTCGGCATCATTATGTGCCGAAGACAGTTGCTCTTAATGAGGTAATTAGTAACTTCCGGCAATATGTGGAAGATGTTCCTTACCTTAGTGAGGCTACCATACAGTCGCTGACCAACGAGGTGGATGCGCATACAGAAAAGTTGCGCAACTGGAAAGACCGTAAAGCCTATATCCAGGAAAATGACTTGGAAGGTTTCATTGCCCGCGAGCGCGAGGAACTGAACAAGCAAAAAGAAGGAATAGCGCCGATGATCGACCAGTTTATGAAACAATACAACGGCATCATCATACCAGATTCAACTGGGTGCCGCGATAGTCTAGACTTTATTGTTAATGACAAACTTGGACGTTTGGAAACGAGTTTGAATGTCCTAGAGCGTGAAGTGAAGACTAAAGGAAAAGAATCTTCTGACGAGCCATCCTTGTTGCTCATTGGAGGTATTGCCTGTGGTGTCATTTTACTTCTGCTGCTTATATGGGCTCTTGTCAGTTCCGGCAAGAAGAAAAAGTATACTCCGGCCCCTGTGGTGAATCCTGCAAATAATAATAAAGGTGGAACAGGTAATACAACAGGAGATCCTGGCATCATTGTTCGCCGAAAAACTGCAACCATCTTAAAGAAACAAAGTCTTGAAGATGTGATCGACAATCCTCATTATATGAAGATTGATCTTGAAGACTGCTGCTTTGAGTCTGCAGTAAGACGTATGTATATCAAAGATACGTGTATCATTGATATTTATAATATGTACCTTTCTGACTTGAAATATCCGGAGAATGCCAAAGAATATGGCTGTATGGTATTAGGGCGATGGGTGCATGACTCAGAGAACAGCGAATACTATGTCTCGCTCGAACAAATTGTTCTCCCTGGAGATGATGCCGTCTTTGATGAGTATGAGCTGAATTTCGGTGGTAAGATAAGACTGAGAATACTTGAACAGCTGCGCAAACTGCGTCGCGAGAAAAACCTGCAGTATGACTTGACTTGCTGGGTACACTCGCACCCTGGACTGACAGTCTTCTTCAGTAATGCAGACAGTAATGTGCAGGATCAGTTGAAACATCCGCAGCATCCGAAGTTCCTCACAGCGTTGGTTATTGACACGCTGACCCCGACGATGGAAATAGGTATCTTTACCTATCATCGGGATATGACACTCAATTCAAGAAATGACTTGAAGAAGCTTTATTCTTTGAAGGAGTGGTATGAGTGGGCCATGAAGAGCATAGAGGCTACTGATGAGGCTACACCCGAGACACAGACGAATGTCGACTCTTCTTATTTTAACACTTTGGCTGATGCCAAGGAACATACAACAACTTGTTTCGGTATCAATCTGAGCAGAGATATGATTGTAGACCTCTGTATGGCTTTGAGCAACCAGACAAACGGGATCGCAGGTTATATTCAAGGACAGGCTAACAGGAAAGAACAACTGACTGAGTTTATAGCGGAACGCTTGTCGGAAAAGAAAGAAGACGGTATGCAACAAATTGGATGTTTTGTTGTAACACCACATCTCAGTCTACCTTCTGTTCGAAAGGCTGTTGCCGGTAAACTGAACCAGTATAAGTTTGTGTTGGTATATACGCCTAGCGATGGTATTCTGACATCGATTCCTGTAATGGCTGATGACCTGTGTAGCTATGACAGCTATTATGGAACGCAGAAACTTGAAGACTTGAAATTATGGACTAAAAAAGGCAGATAAAGATGATGCGAAAAGTATTAACTATATGCGCTTTGATGGCGTTTGCACTTACTGTTAGTGCACAAGATATATCGAAAATCCAATTTTGTGATAAAAAATATGAGTACGGAATTGGTAAGGACAGTGTCACGCTGTTCTTAAAGATTCTCGATAGTAACGGAAAACCAGCAAGTGATGTAACAACAAGCATCTTGGAGAAACACCTTGTCATAAGTGAGGACGGTGTGATGATTCCACAGAATCGCAGTAAGATAGTTTCATTAAGTTCTGGACAGCGTATTCCTAGTGATTTCACCATTTCCGTACTAGTTGACTTAAGTATTCCAGAGGCGGGAAAAGGACAGATTTTTGAGGCTTTTGGAAAGCTGGTGGAGAGTGCTCCAGACAGTTGTGTGTTCCTCTCGTTCTTTGGCGATGAAGTCAGCTCAAGCCAGTTGGTGACGAAGAAGAACCTTGCCAGTTTTAAGGATAAGTTCATGACTCATTCTGATAGAAAGTACTTCTATGGCGCACTCTATTCGAAATTGGCTGAATTCAGTGGAGAAAAAGCAGAACTCGAGGAATCAGTACGTACGAAAGGTGGTTATGTTAAGAATGCCAGTATAAGTCGTCGTGCCCTGCAAGCCAAAGACAAGAACCTGCTGTTTGTATTCACGGAAGGTAATATGCGTCCGGAGGACGAGCCTATTTCCTTTGTTGAAGTGACGGACTATCAGTCGAATGCAGCCCACTTGGTCCCGAAAGTTTATGCATTCTACTATACGGGTCAGGGAATGGACGAGAATGTTGAACTGACACTGAAAGGCGTTTCAACTCCGCGTGATACTGAAGGTCAGATTCTTGCCGACCGCCAGGGAGGTTATAGACCATCTGCAGATCTAAGCAATGTGCTGAGTAACTTCCAGGAGGTGGTGAAAGATGCCATGTATGATTATGCATTCACCTATAAAGCTACAGATGAAAAGGCGTATGCCGGTCGTGTAAACTTTACTGCAGAGTGGAAAGGCAAAGAGGCTGGTTCTGGTGATTTCTCTGTTGGTACGGCTGAGACACCATGGCCAGTTCGTGAGGAGAGTACTGGTGACTCATTAACTAAATTCCTGGTTGCCTTGCTTGTTACCATCCTAACTTTCGTGTTCTTCTTCGTTGTCATGAAGATCCTCATTCCTTTCATTAAATCGAAGATGTTTGCCTCAAAGTATTATAAACCTTACCAACCAGAGGAGGGAGTGACGAGGCGTATTTGTCATTATTGTCGTCAAGACATTCAGCCTGGTCAGAAAGTAGTGGTAAAGTGTAAGCATGTGATGCATGTAGGCTGCTGGCAACAGAATGGCTACAAATGTGTGGAATATGGTCAGAATTGTAAGGATGGTATTCAAGACCATGTTGACATGAAGGAGATGTTCAGTCAGGCATCTTTGCGTGACACATATCAGACCTTGGCTGGTGTATTGGCTGGATTGGTGAGCTGGATATTCTTTGAGTTCACTGGACGTGGTATTTTTGACGGTCTGGGAAAAGCCATTGCAAATACTTTCTATTTGAATGAAGACCAGAAGGCTAGCATGCTCACCGACTGTGGCGCAAAGGTCTCTGCTTTGTTAACGGTAGGATTGTTGTTAGGATTCTTCCTCTCTTTGGTGTTCCGTTACAATGATGAGTATAGGAAAAAAGATGCGAAGGTATACATGAAGATTGTAGGTCTGTCGCTTTTGTCCGGATTAGTAGGCTTCCTGGCTATGCTTGTTGGAGGTATCATCTTCTGCCTGTTATTATCTGCAGTTGGTACGACCTATATACCATGGTATTGTTCATTGCCAGCATATATTTTGTTCTCAGTATGCTTTACATTGAGTCTTACCATCAAATCGTCTATTCCGACGAAGAGCGCACTCATAGGTGGTGGCATAGCAGCTGTTATCGGTTTCATCGTACTCTATTTTGGCGGAGCCATCAGTTCGAATATGGGTTGGCTGAACATGCTGCTCGACTTTATTATTTATGGCGGCGGCCTCGGAGCTTCGTTGGTAACAGTACGTATGCTGGCAGAGCGTTATTTCCTCGTCATTAAGAATGGTATGAAGGCAGGACAGCGTATTCCAATTCATAAGTGGATGAATGCTACTGGAGGAGGAAATAAAGTGACAATTGGTAAGACTAATGAGTGTGAGATTCAGATGAACTGGGAGAAAGCAAGCAAAGTTGCTGACCAGCATGTCCAACTATTCATCGACAAGAGCCGCTCATTGCCTATGCTGACTCCGCTGGCAGAAGGCGTTGTTTTTAATGTACGTACGAATTTGCCTGCAAACAAGTCGGTAATTCTCAATAATGCTGATACCTTTACGGTTGGTGATACTATTTTTGAGTATGTAGAATCGTAATGATATGGAAAAGGAAAAGTATGAATGGGGAGAGGGCGTTTTTACGCTTCTCTCCTGGTTCAAAAAAGATAGGGTGAAGAGTGCTCGCGTCCTTGTTGCCGGATGCGGCGCGTTGGGTAACGAGGTTGTGAAAAACCTTGCTCTTTTTGGCATTGGTCATATTTATGTAGTAGATTTTGACAAGATAGAGCTTTCTAACCTGACTCGTTCTGTGCTCTTTCGCGAAGAAGATGCTTACAATCGGTCTTACAAGGCTGATATAGTAGCGTTGCGTGCTCGAGAGATTAATCCTCAGATAGAGGTGACGCCTATCGTTGGTAACCTTTTCTCTGAGGTGGGTTTTGGCATTTATCGTTCGGTTGATGTCATTATCGGCTGCCTAGACAGTCGTATTGCACGCTATCAGTTGAACCGACTGGCCATGAGAGCAGGAAAAAGTTGGATTGACGGTAGTATTGAAAACCTGACAGGGGCGGTGAAAGTGTATTCACCAGGAGTGAATTGCTATGAATGTGGCTTGTCGCGTGAAGAGTTTAATCATATTATGCTGAGAACAGGTTGTGCGGACGTCGTGCGTTCGCAGACAGAGCACGGTCGTGTGGCCACAACACCCATCAGTGCTTCTATCATTGGAGCTTTACAGGTTCAAGAAGCAATGAAAATTATCCATCTTCAGCCGACAGAGGAGAATCCTTCGGAAGAAACTCAGGAACCGATACCTTTCAAGACTCTAAAGGGTAGGATGCTTCGTTATGAAGGTATGACTAACACGATGAACATTTACAAGTTTACATCGTGGAAGAACACATGTCCAGCTCATGAGCAATGGAAGGATATTAAAGTATGCGAAGAACTGTCAGCCAAGCAGACCATTGCAGAGGTGCTTTCTAAGTTGAAGATACTATTGAATGCTGAGAATGTGGAAATCAATATGTGCAACAATAAATTCATTGATTTCGTTGCAAGTGATTATCCCCAAAAAGAGTTCGAGGTAATGATACCAGAGTCGAAGTTGGAGAACTATATCAAAGGTAACCGTGAACTTCGGCAACTGAGTTATCGGACTCTTATCCACAAACACTTTTATGAGAATATTGATGAGCGGTTCCCATATCAGCAACTGACATTAGAGCAAATTGGAATTCCCGCATTTGATGTACTTCAGGTCTCTACCGAACAAGGAGTGCATTATGTAGAGCTTACAGGAGATGCTTATTAATAGATTGAAAGAATGCAAAAACCAAATCTATTACCATCTGATATCAACGCAGAACTGCTTCTGAACTATTATCCACCAGGCAAGTTCAGGGTCTCGTTGCAAGGTCTTCATAAACGTAATTCCTATCGTGATGTCATCGAGCTGGAGGAAATGGTTAATATGGACGCAATTCATGCAACTTTGGGCCGTATGAGTATATATAATTCTCTGCCAGAGTACATGTTTCATCCTATTGATCGTTTTGATAATCTTCCTCTGAATAATGAGGCTGAGGCTTTTCATGATCAAGTGGATGAGCAGGAGCAGGAAATCAATAATGCGTTTCATTTCTTCTTGCCTATAGATGTATTGCTCTTCAGGATGCGTGCATTGGTTCATGATCAAATTGAAGAGTTCACTCATGGAAATGTTGTTATGCAGCAGATCCTGAGTGACAGGCTGACGGACGAACAGCGTGATAACAGGTTTATCCACCAAATCCTCCCATATCTACCACAATGCAAGGATATTCGCGGCAACCGGACGCTTCTGACTTTTTTACTACGTAAGGTGTTTTTAGATGAAGGCCTCCGTATTTCAGTCAAAGATATATCGAAGGAATATACTGATGAAGCGCCACGTTATGGTAACCAGCTTGATATGGAACTGGGGGATAGTTATGTTGGTAACGTTTATAGTGATAGTGTTACAGTCTATGAAATACACTATTGGTCAGATGATGACTGTAATGAGCATTTCTTGAAGTTTACCGATGAAATCGAACAGTTACGATTGTTTATTCAAGACTTTTTCCTTTCAGTAGAAGAAGAGTTGGTCTTCCATATCGTACAAGATTTCCCACCTGTTCGTTTGAACGATAAAGTGATTTACAATTATCTGAATTATAATACTAATCTTTAAATCATATCTATGCCTAAAAGAATCAATTGGAAGAAAGGTATGCGTCTCACCGATGAGGTGTTGTTGGCATCCGATCAGTATACGTCTGAATTCATAGGACAAGCAGTTGCACTAGCAGCAGGAGGTCGTTTTGGCCTTTTTACACCAGCTCGTCCATTCCAAATGTCATTAAGCATCTCTAGAGGATTCATAGAGGTAGAATCATTGTCATGCTTGGCCGTCACATGTGGCGGTGATTTGATTGACGCTCACTTTGATACTAAGTTTACGAATTCGTTTGACACACGAGTTGCCATTCCCAATGATAATGACACAAAAGAGTATTTCATTACTATTAGTGTTGATCCTTTGCAATGGAATGAGAACTCAGAAGGATATAGAGAGCCACAGTATTCTTTCGGCTTGGTGAGCGCAAGACAGTCAATTAATATACATACTGTTCCTATTGGGCGTATTGTCTATGATGATGGTTGGAGAGAGGATAATGCCAATTTCGTGCCGCCATGTCTATATGTTTCTGCTCACCAGAAGTTTGTTGAGCTGCATAATCAGTTTATTGCAATTATGCGTAGTATTGATGAAAAGACAAGACAGCAATTGGAAACCGGTGCTCATGATGCTATCTGTGTATATTGGCCTGTTGTGCAGCAAATGCATGTTGTTTCCAATGCAGAGTTTGAGGTAATGACACCACAGCGACTCTTGTCATGCGTACAAAGAGTGGTAAGTGCTTTCACATGTGCATGCGATCTTGACAAAGTGCTAAAGTTAGAGGATGCTGAAACGTTTCGTAATTATACTCGTGTGCCATTCAACTACCGTAATGCTTATATAAGAATCAAACAGGGATTGGGTATGTGTTATGCAATAAGCGAGAAGATTGAGAAATTCAGTTTATTGAAAAAGGAAGAGCCTCCGAAGCCAGAACCTCCGAAACCGGAGCCTCCGAAGCCCGATCCTCGTCGTTTCTGGGAAGGTAAACAGATATGAGATTTGTCAGTACACCCCTGCAGTTTATTGATTCGGGCACCAAACTTTTGCGTGATATAGAAGACCGCATTCTGATGCTCGACAATCTTGTAGAACTCATTGTCTTTACCCCTCGCGGTGACTTTGAGGCCGATCCCGATTTTGGATTTGAGTATTGGAATCACGAATTCTCAAATGTTCATTATCGTGAGTTTAATGCCAGTCAAAGTGGCATAGTCGGAGGTAGTCTTTATAACGAGGTGACCAAAAAGGAATGCGAGGATAGTATTCGGCAGAGTCTCGCTAGTTATGAGCCTATGCTGAAGAATGTGATGGTAAGTATTGAACTTGATACTGCCTCACAGAGGCAAAGACGAAAAAGGCGTGTCGCCTCAAAATATGCCGTTAATGTCATCGTAGAAGGAGGCATTGATGATGGCCTTGGAACGCTCCGCCCTTACCGTAAAGTAGTGGTGTTCTTAGTAGAACCCACAGTGAAACGCCAAATATAGAATCAAAAATGGACGTAGATTTAGAGAAAAGAATCAACGAGGCTATAGCAGCCATGCAACAGATTTTGCCTGAGGCAGTTGACATCTATCAACTTGACCCCATGGCTAAAATTATGTTGGTTGCTTTGGTTAACGAGACATCAAAGATACAAGATTACGTTGACGGTACCATGCAACGTATTGTTGAACGTTTCTGTACAGATTTTATTCCGCGTAAGAAGGTAAATGCTATGCCGGCCATCTCCATTATTAAACCTTCGCTAAACGCTGATAGTGACAATCTTTATTTCATTGAGAGTGGTGCTTCCTTTATATATAAGTCTCCAGTAAAGGATGTACAACTGAAGTACATTCCCATTTTCAATACAACATTGTTGCCTCATAACGGGTTGTATCTGCTTAATCAACGGCAACTGCGTATTGGCGGTTCTGTTGTTGAAGTCAATATGGATAAACCTAATAGTCTGTGGATAGGCATTCAAACCCCATTGGAGGTGAATTGTTTGAAAGGTCTTTCTATTCTTATACGAGGGACCGGCGGCATTGTCCCTGAGCATCTTTATGTTGGTGCAGATTGTACAGAAATTGAGTTTGTACCCATGCAGGAAATGGAGAGCATTGAAATGGCAGAACCTTTCGATGCACAACAGGTATCCGGACAGTTCTTCTCTTTTGTGGAGAATTGGAAGGAATGCATGTTGAACATGGCGGATACAGCATTAGTTTATATCACAGATAATACTAAAGACCGTGATATATATAAGCCCCGTGCTTATCCCCGTGTTTTCCAGAAGTGGTTGGAGAATGAGACGTTAGACTTTTTCAGACCTAACACCATTTGGTTGCGTCTTGATTTTCCTGAGGGGTATACTGTTCCTGATGATTGTGAGATTATATTGGGCGTCCTTCCTATAACAAATATAGATGTGAATACACTGATGCTTACCCAGTCTCAGCCCATTGCCAAATTAGAGGGTGACGACGAATCCTTCTTTCTGGATATTCTTGAGACAAGTACAGCCTCTAACCGTCAAGGCTTCGATATGAATAGGGAGGATATCATAGTTCGTGATTTTGATGCTCACTGTTACAATAACGGTGACCTCTATCGTGATGTGCGAAATTTGTATAATCATTTTATCGATGATTATTATGCTTTCATAGAGTATAATGGTATTAAAGATGGTGAAGTTTTGAAAAAACTGCGTGAGACCATCAACAGATTGGGTAAAAGTGTCGGTATGCAGAATCAGCTCTTTAAGTATGACAGCGGAACTTATGTCATGAAAAACATGAACAGTTCATCGGCTATTACGAACACTTCTGTACGCTTTATAACAACGAAAGGGGGAATGGGAAATCTTCCACGGGCAGGAGAGATGATGGAGGGTAAGAATCTTCCAGGCATTGAACAGAAGGTTGCCGTGATTGTTGGAGGCATGGGTGGATCAGATAAAGCTTCCGCCGATGAGCGATATGAACAATTACGATATTTTTCTTTGACAAACGACCGCCTGTATACGCGCATGGATATTGATGCGTTCTTACGCAAGGAAATCATGGCCGAGTATGGAAGAGAGGAATTTCATCGCATTTTCTTGAAGATACATGTGGAAGGTACAGGTGGTGAGCATGGACTTAAGAGAGGGCTTTATATTGATATTGAATTTAAAGACCGTCGGAATTATGAGCATGCTGTTAAGGAATCATTTGATACTTTGATGCAGCAACGCATAAAAAATAAATCATGCATTGCAATGCCCATCATTGTAACCCTAAAGAATTTGGAGGACTAGTTGATGGAATATAATAGTGATAATCCAATCTATCCTAGACTGACGACCTATGATTCTAATGTGATTCAAGAGGTCCAGATGAAGTTGAATGCCATTTGCACATATCTTCATGGTGTTTGGAGTTTGGTGCGTGTTAATGGCATGCCGGGAGATGAGACAACTGAAGCAGTAAAAGAGTTTCAGCAATGGATCAACTTGAAGCCGACAGGTGAGATGGATGACAATACTCTTATGAAATTAGATGAAGTATATCGGTGGAGCTTGCGAGCTGCTCAAAACAATGCTTATGGGTCATACGATTATCACGTTTTGCAGAGACCAACATTAGCACCTTCTGATCTTTCCAGTCGCGTGTTACTTTTAGTGTTATTGTTTCTGTCTGCAACAAGTATTCTGAGAGCTCAATCTTCATCGGATATCTTGAATTATATTAATACATATAAAAATATTGCACTCGATCAAGAGAAACAGTATGGCATTCCGGCTACTATAACATTAGCGCAGGGTATTTTGGAATCTGGCGCAGGACGAAGTGGATTGACACGTAATGCCAATAACCATTTTGGTATTAAGGCTTTTGGTGGTTGGACAGGCCCTATTTATCAAGCTTGGGATGATGAACCGTCAAAAAGTCGTTTTAGGGTATATCGTTCTGCAGCAGAGTCATTCCGTGATCATTCTCTATTCTTAAAGAACAATAGTCGCTATCGGAGTCTGTTCTCAAAAAGTGTATATGACTATCGAGGGTGGGCTATCGGATTACAGAAAGCAGGGTATGCCACAGCACCAACTTATGCATCTGCCCTTATTGGATTCATCGATTCATATCGATTATATGATATAAATGGTGGTGTTAAGCTTCGCGCAGGTAAGACAGTGGTCATTACCCGTCAGGCAACGGCTACACAAAGGGCCACATTCGATGCTTCATGTACAGCTAGCGACGATGAACAATCGGAGGAGGAAGAAACTGTGGCTAATGCAGTAAAACGTTATGTTGTTGATATCAATGATGTGAGATGTACTATTCTATATCCAGGAATGACACTTTCCAGCATTTCTATGAAGTATGATATTCCAAAGGACAAGTTACTTGAATACAATGAGGTGGCCAACGAAAATGATATTCATGAGGGTGATATAGTTTTTATTGCGAAAAAGAAAAACAAATACACCGGTGCACAGGACTATTATCGTGTGCGTCCAGGTGATACTCTCTATGCCATTTCTCAAAATTTCGGAATTAAATTTGCTAGTTTAGCGAAAATGAATAATAAAGACATTTTCTCACAACTACGTGAGGGTGAGAAAATTATACTTAAATAATCGAACATTATGATTGATTTAGGAAAAATCGCTCAGAAGGGCGAACTTTTTGACGGGCGTTACAAACTCTTGCGACCGTTGAGTACAGAAGGTGGATCTGCCGACGTTTGGCTGGCTTTAGATGCTAATACTGTCAATGACCGTGAAAGACTATTCCGGCCAGAACCACTTACCGACGAGGATGTTGAGGAATTGCAGGGACTTCGTGTCGCTATTAAGATTTATAGGCCGAAGAATGCCTTGGATATCGAAGGTGAGCAGCAGTTTAGAGATGAGTTTAAAATCGTGTTTAACTGCCATCATGCCAACCTTATCCATCCAACCTATTTCTCTATCTATCAAGATACGCCATATCTTGTGTTGCCCTATTGCAAAGAAGGTTCCGCGGAAATGCTAATAGGCAATCTCACCGATTTGTGGACATTCATTAGTGATGTTGCATCAGGTCTTGATTATTTGCATTCGAGCAAGCCACCCATCATTCATCAGGATGTCAAACCCGCCAATGTGCTTATTGATGACAATAAGAATTATGCCATCACAGACTTTGGTATAAGTGCTAATTTTGGTAGAAATAGGCATCAGTATTATTATGATGATGAGAATAATAGCGGCACACTAGCTTATATGGCTCCCGAACGTTTCCAAGAGGGGGTAGAGCCCATGCCAGAAAGTGATATATGGGGCTTCGGAGCTACATTATGCGAGATTTTGACAGGAAACGTTCCTTTTGGAGAAACAGGTGGACAGGCACAGTTGACCGGTGAGATGCCCATGCCAAAAATCCCTGGAGTACAACCAGACATTCAAAGGCTTATTCATGCTTGTCTAGATATTGATCCACAAAAGCGCCCGACAGCGCGTCAGATCATGGATGCTGCAAAAGCAAGACAGTATCCTGTAAAGTCAAAGAAGCTTCTCTTTGGAATTTTGTCTTTCCTGTGCATAGCCTTGTTAGGAGTAGTTGCGTATTTCCTCTTCATTCAACAGAAACCTGTCATGGTTGAGGCACAACCACCAGAGGAGGTCTTCCAAGTTGCTCTGGCTCGAATGAATAGTGATAATGTGGATACACTCAAGGCCGGACTCGCACAGATGGATAGCCTCAGTGGTACTAATTATATTCCTGCCATTTATGAGATGGCATTCACATATGGCTGGTATTCAGATTCGGTATCAGTGAAACGCAAACGCATGTTAGGCATTGATATGGATGAGCATTTTATGCCAAAGCGTGACCAATACAGTAATCGTGCTGTAGGATTGTTTACGCGCATTATGGAACTGAACGATACGGCTTATGCTTCCATTAATGCCAATGCTACCTATCGTTTGGCTTGCTATTATGTGATGCCAAATAACATTTATAAGCCGAACTACGATAAAGGGAAAGCCATCTTGCTGCGTTCTCGTGATTGGGCTCAGAAGGCTAACGACCAAGAATTGCTTGAGCGCATCTATCGTGGACTTGCTACTTTCGAAGAATAGAACTTACAGAATAAACTTCTTGTTTTATATTTTTTGCGTATGAAAAGGATATTGCTATCAATGATGATTCTGGCTCTTTCATTGGCCGGAAGAGGTCAAGTGGCCTCATGGCTCATCCCTCCTGTCTACGATGATATTAATAAGGTGAGAGGAGCAGATCTATTAGTGACTGACTCTTTGAAAAAGAAAATATTATGGACATATCAAGGCAAACGAGTGTTTGAAACCTCGGAATCGTTGTTCTCATTCACTGACAATGTAGCGGTACTGACACGTGGAGGAACAAATGCTTTGATAGGAATCGTTAAGACAGATGGGGAACTGATTCCTCTCAATGGTATGTTAGTAGTTCATAAGTATCCTTATTTCTCGGAGGGTTTTTTAGCAGTGAAGCAAGAGCATGATCGTTATTACCATTATATCGATAGGGCTGGTGGAAAAGCAATTGAGAATTGTACTGAAGCTTATCCATTTTGTAATGGTTTCGCAAAATGCGAAGCATATCAAGGCTCAAGGCGGAAGAATGGTTGTGTCCATTTATTGTTAGATACTCATGGCCAGCCTGTTGCATTCTCTTATGAAGGAAAGAAGTTCGATGATGGTGACATTGATTTTGTTTCGTCTGTCAATGATGATGGAATAGCAGTTGTTGTCGCCAAGCGAAAAGTATACTACTTCGATGCAGCTACGTGCCAATTACAGCCTGTTATGGGTTTGATAGGTGAGACTAGCGTAAAGAACCAAGTGCAAGTGGAGAATGATGAAGCAAAGTATCTTAAATCTTTAGAAGATGGCAGTACGGAACTCTATGCGAAAGGTGGAAATGCTAAAATCGTATTCCGCTTCAATCATCTTCTAAAGCTTAACGAACTCAATATCAATGGTTCTTCGAAAACATATACAGAGAAGACAACACGTGAAATGTGGGATCCAGAGAGTTCTCTTGAGGTGTCTGCAAAGGGTGAGAAATATGGCATATACTTCGGGGGGAAGGAGATTCTTCCGCCACAGTTCGATGACTGTCCCACTTGTTTTGACAACAAAGCTATGGCTAGTGTAGGTGGTAAATATGGCTTGTTACAGGTGACAGATAAAGGGCCATTTGTGTTTAGCATGAATAAAGGTAACGATATAGCCTTCCGGCACCAACGCGTTGAAACCACAATTCGCTTGGATATTCCATTCCCTGTATCCGCAGAGTCGGCTGGCATCAAGATGGTTCCCCCATCAGGTTGCGAGATAGATGTAACTTCTCGTGAGGCCAAAACGACAGGATTTGGTAGCTCTGTGGTTTATTATTGCACACTGACAATTCCAGAGACTCTTTCCGACGAGACCAGAGAAGTAGAGTATAAGGCACAGGCTGTTTATGACGGACTCATCTCTGTACCGGTGTCTTTTAAGGCCAAAGAATGGTACTATAAGTATTTTAATATCGATGTTGATGATGTTGAAACAGTGATTAACAATGGTAATCTTTTCTTTACTTTCAATATTTCTGCTGACAAAGTTCCTGGAGAAGAAGATTATCCTAGTACCGTTAGCGTCAAGTCTGGAAACTTACCAGTCAACTTGGAGAAACTTTCTGAAACTCGTTATAGATGTAGTGTCACTGGTTTGAATGAAGGTGTTAATGTTGTCGTTATCCAGATTCAGGAGCCTGGTTGCCCTCAATCGGAGTATCCTTTCGAAGTTACATACAGTAAACCTGTTCCAAAGTCGGCTAGTAAGGCTGCTGTGAAGGAGAAAGTGGTAATAAAGAACAACTCTAAGCCTCGCCGCCAGGCACCGCCACAGCAAGTACGGCAGACGAAGAAACCTAGACTTGAAATTTGATTACGAACGTTGACAGACAAAGCTATGAAAATAAAAATATCTGCCCTCACTGATGCAGGGAAAGAACGAGATAACAATGAAGATGCTTTACTCTTCTGCTCCAATTTGGAGCGACAAGAATGGCAAGAGCAAGCTACCGACGATTATGAAACAATTAATTCGCTAGGATCTTTACTCATTGTTGCTGATGGCATGGGAGGTGCAAATGCCGGTGAAGTCGCATCTGCATTAGCTGTGAATTCTGTAAAAGAGTCATTCCAATCGCAACGTGTACAGGCTGCTATCCAACAAGAATTGATAACAGAGCTTATGCAGCGGTCTGTTGTGACTGCAGATGAGGCCATTAATCAGCGTATTATTAAGGACCCTGATACTACGGGTATGGGAACGACCATCGTTATCTGTTGGATTCTTGGTGGTACAGCCCATATTGCATGGTGTGGTGACAGTCGTTGTTATGTGTATAATCCTCTTAATGGACTGCAGCGACTTACCACAGACCACTCATTTGTACAAGAGCTAATAGCCAAAGGCGAACTGACTGAGGATGAGGCATTCAATCATCCGGAGAATAATATCATCACTCGTGGACTTGGCGATTTCCAAGCTTATCCAACAGCTGATGTTGTGGAATATGATTTGCAGTCTAATGATACTCTTCTTCTGTGCTCTGATGGCTTGTGTGGCTATTGTTCTGACCGCGAGATAGAAAAAACATTGCAGGGCAATTATACTGATGTTGAAAAATGTTGTGATCTGTTGATGCAGCTAGCGCTTGATGCTGGTGGTTGTGATAATATTACCATAACGTTGGCCTCAGTCATAGATGATGATGATGAGCAACCCGTTAAACTGAAGTTTGCACCTTTGAAAAGATTGTTTAATAAATTGAAGAAATAGTTTTTCGAAACTGAAGAAGATAAAGGTAAGCAGTTGATAAACTACAGGTAGTTGTATCTATATCAATTAGCAACAGCAGCTATAACTTCAAGTGAAGCATATAGCTGCTGTTGTTTTGTTGTACATAAATGTGATACCTCAATGCCTTAATGCTTCATGAATTTTAACTTTTGTGCTAATTCAACAACGAATGCGGCAATGGCATTGTGTTGCATAGACCTTCCATTGATGATGTTGAAAAACTGATGGATATCTTGTTGTGTGCCTCCATGTTTGAGGATGTGCACTAAACATAAGTTTTGTAGACCAATAGTCTCAGAGAGAATGTCGAGATCTGTTCCACCTAGTTGCAGCAGGGCGAGTTGGTATGCATCATCAGAATTTTCGTGTATCATATTCTCAATATCGCCGATGGTTTGCATTCCGATATGACGCAGTGCTTTTAGATAGTGCATAGCAGAGGTATGATGGAGTTCTGCATGATTGATTGCGGCAATTCGATGGTTGAGATCGTCGAACGGGTGTTTGTCTAGATATGAGCGCAGCGTGTCGGCGTCGAGTGCAATTTGGTCGAGTTGACCGTTTTGCATGAGGCTTTGAACGCGTCGTCGGTATTCGATAATAGCTGCACGAATACGACTGAATTCATTGTCTGCTAGTTCGAGGAGACCAGCTAAACGGCTAAAGTCACGTTGATGCTCAATAGGAGTCTCTATCTCAGATTTGTAGCCAATGTCGTGTTGTATAACAGACCATACATGCTGCAAAGCAGTACGCATTTGCAGTTCGAAAGGTATACGATTGAGTTCTGGGTGAAGTGGATCAGCATAGAGACTTTCGGGCAGTCGGCAGATGTAGTGAAGGGAGTTATATCCAAAACTGTTATATTGATGCATTTTCCTCTTGTCTACAGAGTTTGTCCAGTCAATGTCAAACAGTTTTTCAACCATGGCTGCAATACGATCGACATCTTCATTGTAGAATACCGTAATTCTTGCTCCAAAGATATCTGTAATGTCATTGATGGACATATATTTGTGCCCTTTTCTTTCAAGCTTTTCAGTGAAACTGTCTTCTGTTTTTATTCTCGACTCGACAGAGTTGAGCTCGATACCACTTTGGGTAACGAGCTCATTGATTTTTTGCATAACAACAGTCTGCAGCAACTTATATTGCGGCAGTGCGGCCCGATATTCTTCTAACAGCAAGCTGCTGTTGTAATCAAGATCGTAACGGGTCATGTTTTATGAGGTGCGTATCTCGAAGAGATTAAATAACCCAGTCATCATGAACACCTTTCGAATATCATCGTTGATGCTCTTAATAATTACTCTTCCACCTTTTATGCCTGCTTCCTTGCGCAATGCGAGGAAGAGACGCAGTCCAGAACTACTAATGTATTCAAGTTGTCTGCAATCGAGAATGATTTCTTTGTCTACATTCTCCTGAAGTTCTTTGAAAGTTGCCTGAGCCTTGGCGGCTGCTGGCGTGTCAAGACGGCCAACGAGTGTTACTGTCAAACCGCCATCTTTTTCTTGTATATCAATAGTCATCATAATCAGCTTTTTGTGGTTTAAGAATGACATTAATCGTTTATAATGTTAAAGATACTGCTAAAACCGGTCATATCAAAAACTTTTCGGATATCCTCCTTCATATTCTTGATAGTTACTTTGCTGCCTACGAGACCAGCATTCTTACGAATGTTAAGTAAGATTCGCAACCCAGAACTGCTGATATAGTCTAGCTTAGAGCAGTCAATCTCTATATCGTGACCTGTACAATCATTCAGGACTTCAAGCTCTTTAGCTGTCTGCTCGGATGCGGCCGTGTCAAGACGGCCTTCAAGAGTGGCAATGAATTTGCCAATTTCTTCGCGAAATGTTGTCTTCATAATTTATTGTTTTTACGTTAATAATATTATCTATTGTCGTTATTATCTTTTTATTTACATCGGATTTCTTGGTTTAATCTTTAGTATAATGGATAAATAAGATTCACGATGAGCAGATTGGCTGCCAATAAGATGATGTGCATCCAAAGCCCAATCTTCAAGAAATCGCTGAAATGAAATCCGCCAGGACCATAGATGAGCATGTGAGTGCTCGATCCAATTGGTGAGGCAAAGCTCGTAGTTACTGCAATCATCAATGAGATGACAAAAGGCATGGGGTTGCATCCTAAGGCAATAGCTTCTTGATAAACGATTGGGAAGAAGATACCGCTTGCCCCCACATCACTGACAAATTCGCTCACGAAAGATGCCAAAATGCACATGACAATCATGATGATGTAGGGATGATTCCCACAGATTGTTAATACATTGGTAGCAATGGCATCGGCTATGCCCGTTTTGGTGATGGCTGTACTAAAGACGACAGTTGCACCAAGTATTAGGAGCAGTTCCCATTCAATGTAATTGGTAACTTTTTGCATGCGGCAACACTTGAACACTAACATCGCTCCTGCTGCTATCATGGTTGTTGCCATAAGGGGAAGCACATGAAGTGTAGAGAGAAGGAACATAGCAATTAGAATGAGTGAGGCAGTAATGGTCTTTTTGCCTAGTTGAGGAACAAAGTGAGAATCGAAGAAAGTGAGGCTGCCGCGAGTGTGAGACTCTATCTCACGATCGTCACGAGGTGGGCACTCTAACAACAAAGTATCTCCCGCTTCAAGCTTTACCTCTCGGGGCTGCTGATCTACACGATGCCCCTGACGTGCAACTGCCACGAGAACCATATCTGTACGTTTCTCAAAGTTGTTTTCACTCATGCATGTGCCTATCAGGTCGCTACCAAAGCGCACATAGGCAGTACGCAAACGACGGTTGCTGTCTATCTCATTTATACTGTATACATGATGGTCGGCAGCTACAAGTCCATGAGTTCGTTTTAGTTCTATCAACTCATTAATTTGTCCAGAATAGATGAGTCGGTCACCACCAAGAATAAACTCATCACTCGGAACTGGTGTAATGATTTCTTTATCGAAGCGAACGATTTCAATAAGCGATCCTCCACGTACGTTTCGTAGGTTCGCATCATCGACAGTGAGACCTACGGCTTCGTTCTCAGTCGGAACAAGTAGCTCGACAGTATAGTCGCTTGTTGATTCGAAAGAAGACTCTGGAGACTCTCGGTTAGGTATCATGTTTCGGAATATGACGACCAAAACAATGCCGACGGCAGTGCAGAATAAGCCAGGAAGCAATGGCGCAAAAAGATTCATTGCCTTTCCCGTCTGATCTGCATATAGACCTGAGATAATAAGGTTAGAAGAGTTTCCGATAAGTGTGCAGGTGCCTCCGAGGGTTGCAGCATAGCTAAGTGGGATAAGTAATCTTGAGGGCTTGGTGTTCAATCGGCGGGCCCACAACTTTACAACATCGATGAACAGTGCTACTACATTTACAGAATTGAGCAAGGCTCCAAGACCAGCAATTGGAATCATGAGTTTGACGATGGCCTGTTTGTAGTTGCGGGGAATGCCAAGCAGGTGCTTTGTAAGCCAGTATAGCACACCTGTTTGCATAAGTCCTGCAATTACAACAAAGAAGGCAGCATGCACAACAACTGGCTCACTGCCAAAGCCAGCCAATCCTTCTGCTTCAGTGATGATGCCAAAGGTAAGTAAAACAGTGAGAGCCCCCAAGAAAACTACTTCTGCAGGTATATGGGTGCGCGACAGCACTACGAATATGCTCAGCACAGTGATGATTGTCACCCAAGCGTATAAGTTCAATCCTAGAAATATGATTGTTCCCATGATGGCTTTTTATGATTCCAAGTTGTTGTTGACAAGAGATTTACGCAAGGTAAGCACATTCATCTCACCAATACGCTCATAGTTCACCGAATCCATAATTTGGCGTACGAGGTGAATCCCAAGACCGCCGATAGGTCTTTCTTCTGCCGACAGGGTAATATCTGCGTCAGCTCTAGTTGTTGGATCAAATGGGATACCATTGTCGCTGATGATGAACTTTATGCGTATATCGTTTGCGATGGCACGAATTTCAATGGTGCCTTGCAATGTGGCGGGGTAGGCATAGTTCATCACATTGACGACGGCTTCCTCCAATGCCAAGTTTATGCTGGCAGTGGTAGGCATGTCGAACCCCACGCGCTCGCAGACATCATCTACGAAAGCGTTGAGTTCTGGTATGGTCTCAATATCGTTAGGAAGGGTGATACTCTCATTAAGTGTTTCCTTTCTGTTGGGTTTACGGTAGTTGATAGCTAGCAACGTCAGGTCATCACTTTGCTCAGCGCTACCAACAAACGTATGAACGCTTTCATTCATCGTACGGATGATGCTTTCTGCAGTCATGGAGGAATCCTGTGATATACTGTTTGCTGTCTCTATCAAGCGGTTCTCTCCATATTGATGGTGCTGACTATCTTCGGCTTCCGTTAGTCCATCTGTATAAAGGAATATGCTGGTACCAGAGTCGATGACCGTTTCTTGAGCCGAATACCTGAAGTTGGTCATTATGCCTACGGGTACATTAGAGATGATAGGCAGATAGCCATTTTGCCCTCCGATTAGCAATGGAGCGCAGTGGCCTGCGTTACAATAACGCAGACGTCCAGTGGGCAAATCCAGGGCTCCAACTATCATTGTGACAAACATCATGGTTTCATTCATGTCGACCATCGACTCGTTGATTTGTGTCATGATGCGTTGCGGAAGGCTCTCTTGTGTTGAGATGGTGCGGAACAGACTACGTGTAACAGCCATTACTAATGCAGCGGGCACACCTTTTCCGCTAACATCGCCAATGCAGAAGAACAATTTCTCATCGCGGATGTAGAAGTCGTATAGGTCACCTCCAACTTGCTTCGCCGGTTCCAACAATCCGTAGATGTCGATGTCCTCACGATCAGGGTAGGGGGGGAATGTCTTTGGAATCATCGACAACTGAATGTTGTTGGCTGCCTGTAACTCTCCTTCAAAACGTCCCTTTTGCTCGTTGATAGTTTTTAGTTCTTCAATACGGGCTGTAAGGGAATGCTGCATCACTTCAAATGAGTCGCGCAGCGTTTTCATCTCGTCCTGACTTTTTATCTCAGGTAGTGATGCTTGAATGTTGCCCTTGGTTATTTCGTCTACAGATTTGGCGAAATAAGTGAGGGGCTTCGAAATCCTACGAACCACTTTCCTACAGAACAGGGCTAGGATGAGTAGACCGATCAGCATGATGAATGCGACAAGAGCTATGACAGCATAACCTGTGGAAAAAAATTCCACTTTAGGGCAAATAATGCCCATCGACCACCCAACTCTTTTTATAGGAGAATAGAATAGCATGTAGTTGGTATCATTCATTTTGATTTCAACCATGCTGTCCTGTCCGGCAATTATGCTATAAGCTATCTTTTCATCTAGACTGTCTGAAGTCTCATAGGTTTTTGTAAAGAGTGTCTCATTGAGAATCTTCGTTGTGTCTGGATGGACAATGAACGTACCTGTTCGGCTGACGACAAAGTTATAAGCTTCGTCATGATACTTGATGTTAGTAATCAGTTTGGTTAACCAATCGAGTGAAATGTCTGCTGTCACAATACCTATAATATCTCCTTGCTCATTCTCTAGCGGATATGAATAGGTGGTCATCATCTTTTCACCACCACCACTATCGTAGTAAGGCTCACTCCAATAGTCTGTCTTCAGCAATTTTGGAATTTGATACCAGTCCATATAGTGGTATTCATAGTCTTCATTACCCAATTGGATGGTGAGTATGTCTGTACTGGAGCCGTCGGTATCGCGATATGAATAAGGCGCGAATTGTATTCCTTCTTTTTTGTAGTAATTCGGTTCAAAGGCTATAGAAGATGCGTATATACTTGGATTCTGATCGACAATTCGCCGGGTGATATCGAACATCATTTGCGGATTGTCAAGATTGTTCTTGATATAAAATATATTATTCTGTACAGCCACCTCTACCGAATTCAGTACATTGTTGATGCGTAAATTAGTGTTATTAAGCACCGCATGAGCACGCTTTCTTGCCTCGAGTTGGATACCGGCACCAATAAAGACAGAGATAATAACAAAGATAATAATGAAGATAAGGGCCACGGTGAGAATAACCCCAATAGTCAGTCTGTTGCTAAACGACCTTTTAATGTTGAGATATGGCTTCTTCATGGCTGAGTGAATTGTTGAAAAGTTATAGGATAAGTTTCTCCAGCAATACCCTGCAATAACCTGTTGGCGCGTTGCAGATCTGACGGCGCAAGTCTGTAAGTTCGCTTACCCGATTTCTTGTCGGTCATTCTTTTCAGATAATCGGTAAGCATGAGTCGTTGCATCAATTTGTTGGTCATGACATCATCATCATCGGCCATCTTCATCACAATCTTAATCGTTTCGTCTAGGTGCGCGGCAGCCCATTCCCAACCCTCGCGAGTGGCCTTTGCAAATTTATCAACAGCATCTTTGTGTTGTTTATAATACTCTGCCGTTACGTAAAGACCATCTTCTGGTAGATTATATTCTGTTTCGGAAAGGTAAAGCAGGTGGTCGTCTGTCATCTTGATGCCGGATAACTGCAGCTGATAAAACTCATTGTAACTCATAGCCAATGTTGCATCGATGGCACCTGAAATGAAAAGGTTAACATTTTGAATGAATGGTACCCAGTCTATTTTAAGATGGTTTTCTATCGTCATTAAATGTGCAAGTTCAAAGAAGCCTGCTTTCCAGTGGCCGATGCGAAGTCCGTTAAGGCTCTTGATGTTTTGAATAGGCTTATGAGAGATAAACATGAGACCTGTATTCTGCATGGTCTGCTGAACATTAATGAGATGCAAGCCTTGGTTTACATGGTAAAGAGCAGTCATGAGAGGCAGTGTGGTAAGTTGGCACTTACCGTCTTTCAGTAGTTTGATGCATGAATTTGATGCGTAGGGGTGCTCAATGTGCACTTTAAGTCCTTGGCGCTGATAAAACCCTTTCTCCAACGCCACGTAATATCCTGCAAACTGCGCTTGTGCAGTCCATTGAGGGATAAAGACCATTTCTTCTTGTGCGTGGGCGCAGATGCTTATCACAAGTGCAGTCAGAATGCTTAATAGTTTCTTCCTCATGAGTCTTTATATTTAGACTGCTAAATTATGAAAAATCAATGAAACAAACAAATATTAAAGATTGTTTAACACTACAGAGATTAGTTTGTATTCTTTCATTCTCCTGATAATTCAATAGTAACAGGGTTTCATTGCCGCGGGATTTATTGTCAATATAGTTCCAGAAATTATCTTTCTCTCAGGTATGCTGTTTGAAATCTATAGGGTACTCTACTGCCTCAATTGGAAATATGTACAGTTTATAGAATGTTTCTTATCAAATCTAATGTGATAGAAAAGGCGATGGTATTGTAGCTATCAACTCCATTCCATCGCCTTTTATGATTGATTTGTGGTTTATTCTTTTTTCGGTTCTGCCACGATTTTATTCATGTTCAGGCCTGATATCTTACCTTCAGGCGAGACAGTAGCTTTAATTTTGTAGGTATTCAGTTCTTTTTTGCCGTCTTCTTTGTCAATAGCTTGGTCTGCAGAGAAACTGACACTGAATTCATATTCGTCGACACCCACTTCTTTCTTGTCGATCTTGAAGTCATTGTTCAAGCGGAAGTTCATATTGGCAATTCCTTCCTTATATATTTTATGGAGGAAGCCAATTACATCATTTTTTGTGGCGTTTTCTTTGCCAAGGAAAGTGGTGAGGATGTTGGCGACTGTTGACACCAGACCGTTTTCGTCCTTTGCATTGATACTTTGGAAATAGTGTCTGAAGAGTGAGGCAATCATTTGCTTGTCATCATCACTCACTTTAGAGGCGTTCATCTTGTCGAACAACTGTTGGGCTTCGGTAGCATGCTCACCGTCTGCATGCTGGGCCAGATACTCTTGGTACGATTCAGGAGTGTTGACGCCAGAGGCCTGAGTCCAGTCGATGGAATCTATTTTGTGCAGAGCCTCTACGCGATGGTTGGTGTTTGGATGGGTTTTCAGATAGTCCTCAATGGCAGCCTTTGAATTGCTTACAACAGCATTTGTCCAATCAATGTCAGCCTGTTTGAGGGCCTGCAAATGAGACATGATGGAGTCGCGATGATCTTGTGGGGCTGTAAGGAAATTATCGAGGTAGGTTTGAAGCACAAGAGGATCGCTGCTACGTAAGGCGAATGCATACTCTTGCTGTTCCTTGTCATTGTTGGCTTTCTGGTAGAAATAGAAACAGACGGCACAGATAATCAGCGCAATAACAAATGATATGATGTATGGAGCCCGGCTCTTTTTCTTTTTGGGCAGTTCTGCTGGTGTTGCTGCCTGTTGTTGTGGAACAATATGGGGAACTGGGGGCGGAGCAGTTTGCGTCTGTCCTTGTGCGCCCATTCTAGATGGGTTGGGCGTATGACAGATGGGACACCTCTCTTCATCGTTGAAAAAGACATTACCGCATTGGGTGCATTTTCTCACCTTTCCTGCAATTTCAACCCCGCAATTGGGGCACGTGGGTGCTTTATCACTGATTTGATGACCGCACTCTGGACATTTGATAATAGCCATAACTTTTATCTTTAATCTTCGTTTTTATTTCAAATACATTCATGTGTGCCTAGGTCAATGCCTATAGCGTATTTCGCGCAGGCTATGCCTGCCCATGAACCTGCTTTTGTCGACATGGGTGTTAATGCCGTTAATGCGGCCTTTCGCTGTGTATTGCCAAATGATGTAATCACGCTCGTCGCAAAGAACAGGCGGTTCTTCAGAGTACATGGCAACCATGAGCTTGTAGTCGTTGATTTTCCCCGCAAGGTATTTGTTGTAGAAGTTGCGGCCAGTGTAAAGCAGCGGCTTTTGCCGGTAGGTTTTCTCAACCATGTCGAGGAACTTGAAGAGCGAGTCGCAAAACGCAGAGTCGCTCAGCCCGCCTTTTGTCTCGATGTCAATCATGGGTATGAGGTCCTGGTCGCCGGGGCGGCATTGTGTCTTAAAGTTATCGAGTTGCTTTTGAAGTTCTGTTTTGGGGCGGAAGAAGTGATATGAACCTACTTTCAAACCGTTCTGATGAGCCAGTTGTATGTTCTTTTCATATGTTTGGTCAATCCGGTCGCCTCCTTCGGTGGCTTTCAGATAGACAAAAGCCATTTTCGTGTTGTCGCCAATTGCTTCCCAGAAGACCTTGCCTTGATAGTGGCTAAGGTCTATGCCGTGAATATGCGTACAGGTGTCTTCGCATTGTACATCAATGCGTTGCGCCATTGCCAAAGTAACAGATAATATGCTGAAGATAAGTCCTATGATTCTTTTCATAGGTGCAAAGATACGAAGAAACGCGTGAAACACCAAAACAATTGTGCTTTTTTTCAAATAAGCTGGCTAATGCTCTTTTGAATGTTCACTCTTCTATTTCTGAGAGTCTTCTAGAGCAAATGTGCAGAAAGTGTAACGCCCCGAGAGTCAACTTGGAAGGAACCGTGATTTCTTTATTCACAAAAGGCAGTTCATCGGGTGTGAAATGGAAATGCTCAATCAAATAGCTGCATTGCATTCGTACCATGGGCTGTAAATAAAGCTTTTGCAACCAAGTCTCTAATTTCACATAATCAACCTTATGGCCCCTCTTACGCAAGAAAATGCCCAGTTCGATGATGCCCCTGAGATGAAGCCCTCTGGTGAGAATTTGATTTGTATTGAAAAGGATGATGTTCAGCAATGCCAGCGTATCGCCTGACGCATCGATGGCATGTTGTTCGCGGTAGCGGATTTTCTCTAGACGATGATTCAGGATGAAATTGGGCATGTCTTGCAATTCTGGTTGAAACTTGTGAGGCATAACCGTTTCGTCAACATAGCATAACACCTCTTTCTCTTCGGCCATCGCATTTAGTTTCTTCCACTTGTAAGCTGACATAGGCTCCAATTCCAACTTCTCGCTGAATGCGCCCATGCACAATTTCCGATAAAAATTTCTCCTGATGATATCCATAGAAATACTTTGGCTAGAGATGTGATTTAAGAATAGCGTTTGGGATAACGAAAAATAATGGAGAGCAATGCTGCAGTACCAATGGCAACAGGATAAAACAGGTAGGGCAAGATCTCAATGGGAGACAGCTTTGCCAAACCTGCCGCTAACAGCATCTGAACACCGTATGGGAGCAGTCCCTGCGTGGCACATGAGAAGGTGTCGAGTATGCTGGCTGCTTTTCTGTTATCTACACCATAGCGGTCGCCAATCTTTTTTGCAATGCCGCCAACCGTAAGAATGGCAATGGTGTTGTTGGCCGTGCATACGTTCACAAAACTGACAAGAGCGGCAATCGACAGTTCTGCTCCACGCTTGCTGCTGATGTGGGCGGTCATTCTCTGTATGATATAGTCTATGCCACCGTTCTCACGAATAATCTCCAGCATTCCTCCTGCCAACATGGCCACAATCACAAGTTCACCCATGCCTACAACGCCTTTCCCCATGGCTCCAAACCAGCCGAACAGCGTGTAAGAACCGTCTATCATACCTATGGCACCGCATAGTGTAATGCCGATAACAAGAACAGCCATGACATTCATGCCGCAAATGGCAGTAATGAGGACGATGAGGTAGGGGAGAACCTTCACGAAATTCACATCATGGCTGGCCGGACAGACATTGACTCCTATTCCCATGACCGAATAGATAATTAATATGACCAAAGCAGCCGGAGCCACAATGAACGCATTTGCGCGGAATTTGTCGCTCATGCGGCACCCTTGCGTGCTGGTGGCTACAACAGTGGTGTCAGAGATAAATGACAGATTATCGCCGAAATATGCGCCACCTACAATGATGGCTGTAATCAATGCGCTGCTGACATTGGTTTGCGAGGCAATGCCGACGGCGATAGGAACCAATGCCACAACAGTACCAACGCTGGTCCCTATGGAGATGGAAACAAAGCAAGCGGCCAAGAACAATCCCGGCAGAAGAAGGCTGGATGGCAAGGCGCTCAAAGTGAGATTCACAGTAGCGTCGATGCTTCCCATTTCCTTTGCTGATGCGGCAAATGCGCCTGCCATTACATAGATCCAAAGCATCAGAAGCAGGTTGCTGGAACTGGCGCCACGGCTGAAAATGTCGACACGCTTCTGCAGGGGCAAACCACCCGATATGATGACCGCATAGATGCTGGCAATCATGAATATAATGGTGATGGGCACCTGATAGAAATCACCTGCTATGACGGAGAGACTCACGTATAGCAGGATGAAAACCAAGAGCGGCGACAGAGCCAGCAAACCCTTCTTATTGCTCATTAACGGAGTTTAAAGCGTTACACCATTCTTGAAAATGGAGATCTCGCGATAGCCATTCGCCTCATTGCGAGTCTGCTCGCCATTGGCAACGGCAATAATCTTGTCGATGAAACGCGCAAGGAGATCTTGCATAGGCGTACCTTCTACCAGTTCGCCCGCATTGAAGTCTATCCAGTTGGGCTTGTTATGGTAGAGATTGCTGTTGGTGGAAATCTTCATGGTCGGGATGAACGTGCCGAATGGCGTTCCACGTCCGGTTGTGAACAACACAATCTGGCAGCCGGCTGAAGCCAATGCCGTGGCAGCTACTAAATCGTTGCCGGGGGCAGAGAGCAGGTTCAGACCGTTCTCTTCCAGTCGGTCACCGTAGCCAAGCACCCCACTAACGGGAGCCCGTCCGCACTTCTGCGTACAACCCAAGGCTTTGTCCTCAAGGGTGGAGATTCCACCTGCCTTGTTGCCAGGACTGGGGTTTTCGCCGACGGGTTCACCATGGCTGAGGAAATACTCTTTAAAGTCGTTGATGAGAGAAACAGTCTTGTTGAAAAGCTCGGGTGTCTTACAACGGTTCATGAGGATGGTCTCTGCACCGAACATCTCAGGAACTTCGGTGAGGATACTTGTGCCGCCTTGTGCCACCAAATAATCGGAGAACTCACCCACCAGCGGATTGGCTGTGATGCCGCTGAAGCCATCAGACCCGCCGCACTTTAATCCAACGCGCAACTTGCTCAGCGGACATAGCTGCCGCTGGTCGTTCTTTGCTAAGTTGTAGAGTTCTCTAAGCATCTTCATGCCTTCCTCCAACTCGTCGCCGACAACCTTTTGAGTGACAAGGAGTTTAATGCGGCTCTCGTCGTAGTCACCGAGCATTTTCATGAACTCATCCGGCTGATTGTTTTCGCATCCCAATCCTAATACGAGTACGGCGCCGGCATTGGGATGAAGCACCAGGTCACGCAAGACCTTTCGTGTATTCTCGTGATCGCCCGATAGCTGAGAGCAGCCGAAGTTGTGGTGCCAGGCGTGCACAGCATCAATACCCTCCAGCTGCGTTTCCTTTTCGAGCATGACAGCCAGCTTTTCGGCAATGCCATTGACACATCCTACAGTAGGTACAATCCAAATCTCATTGCGTATTCCCACCTCGCCATTCTTGCGGATGTATCCGTTGAAAGAGCGGTCTTCGATGGCAATGTTGAGTTTCTCGTCGACGGGGTGATACTCGTATGAGAGTGTACCTGCCAGATTGGTTTTCAAGTTGTTCTCGTTGACCCACTCTCCGGCTTTCAGGTCTTTGCGGGCATGGCCTATGGGATAGCCATATTTTATAATGTCAGTGCCTTCACTAGCATCATTGATGAGCACTTTATGCCCGGCTGGCGTATCTTGTAATACAACAAGGTCTTTACCATCAACGTGGAAAACCTCGCCTTTGCTGATAGGCTTCAGACAAACTACAACCGAGTCGGCTGGATTGATTTTGATAAAAGATGAAAGTTCCATAGATTTCGTTTTAAGTATGTTATTGTTCGCTTGGTTCATAAGAATTACTTCGTCGCTTTACGGTTTTGTAATCGTGCGTCCTGCGTTTCCAGAGTAGCCCTCTGCGTTTCCAGAGTAGCCCTCTGCATTTCTGGAGCAGCCCTCTGCGGGAGTTACATGTACCTTCTGTAGAAATCGACGTTTTCTTTGGTGAGAATCTCAATAGGCATGTAGTTCACCGGAGTGACTTTCTTGCGGAGCACAATTGCCTGGAACAGCGTGTCTACGCACTCATATCCTTGCATGAACGCGTGTTGGGCTATCAGGAATGATATACTTCCCTGGCGTAGGCATACTGCATTTTTCTCAACCATGTCGTAGCCCATGATTTGCACATTGCGGCGGTTGGTGCGTAGCAGGAAGTCACCGATGATGTGAGCTTTAGAATTCATGGTGATGCAATGATGAACATGTGGGTGGGTTGAGAAGAATTTTTCCATCATGTCGTCATAATCGCGCTTTGGTCGGTCTAACGGCAAATCGAGCACAGTGATTTTTATCTGTGGGAAATGATCGTGCATGTAATGGCGGAACCCCACCTCACGGTTGTCTTGCTGCTTACTGGCCACCTTGCCGTTCTTCATCTGCTTCATCAGCACGATTTCTGTTTCTTTTGAGGCGATGAGCATCAGCATTTTTGCCGCAAAATAACCGCTTTGGAACGAGTCTTGCCCATAGAACGACAGGGGCTTCAGGTCGGGCATGTAAGAGTCGAGCAAGATGAATGGAATCTCGCGCTCATGCAATATGTCGGTAAACCGTTGGGTCTCTTCGAGTTCAGAGGGTACGATAATCACACCGTCTGGCTTTTGCTCAAGGCAATCCTCGCAGGTCTTGATGAATGTTTCTTTTTCGAAACGCTTATAGTACATCATTTTCACATCGATGCGAAAATCCCTGCGGGCCTCGCAAGCTTTGTATGCACCTTGCTCTATCTCCTCCCAATATGCTTCTGAGGCATGTTTGGGCAGGATTACATAAAAGGTATAACTCTTATTATATGCAAGGGCACTCGCATACATGTTCGGCTGATAATTGATTTCTTTGAGCACATTGTCAACCTTTTCCTTCGCCTCTTTCGAAACATTTGGCCTATTGTGCAGCACGCGGTCAACAGTGCCAACCGATACGCCGGCCTTGGCAGCAATGTCTTTGATTCTGATCTTTTGCGACATAGTTTGGTGTTTGTTTCCTGCTGCAAAAATAGCAATAAAAAACGAATAGTGTGTTCGTACACAGTTATTTTTTGTGAAAAACAGTGTTTTTTCTGGTTTTTAATTATGTTTTTTGCGAAATTTATTCTATTTTTGTGCTCGCAAACAGAAAACAAACATCATTATCTTAAAACATTCAAAAATTATTAAAAGTAAGACAATGGCTAAAATTGTAACATTGGGCGAAATTATGCTCCGCCTTTCACCTCAAGGCAACGACCGTTTCATTCAGAGTGAGTCTTTCCGCATCATCCCCGGCGGTGGTGAGGCAAACGTAGCTATCAGTGTGGCCAACTATGGCCATGAGGCTTATTTCGTATCAAAGCTTCCCAAGCATGAGATTGGGCAGATTGCCGTCAATGCATTGCGTCGCTACGGTGTGAACACCCAGTTTGTGGCTCGTGGCGGCGACCGCGTGGGCCTTTATTATGCAGAGACGGGTGCTTCGATGCGTCCCTCTAAAGTCATATACGACCGCGCTCATTCATCTATTGCAGAGGCAGACCCATCTGACTTCGATTTCGATGCCATCATGGAAGGTGCTGCTTGGTTCCACTGGTCTGGCATTACTCCTGCCATCAGCGACAAGGCAGCCGAACTGACACGACTGGCTTGCGAGGCCGCTAAGCGTCATGGTGTTACCGTGTCTGTCGACTTGAACTTCCGTAAGAAGCTTTGGACTTCAGAGAAGGCCATTTCTATCATGCGTCCGTTGATGAAGTATGTCGATGTTTGCATCGGTAATGAGGAAGACGCTGAGCTCTGTCTCGGTTTCAAGCCCGATGCCGATGTAGAAGGCGGACAGACCGATGCTGCCGGTTACGAGGGCATTTTCAAGCAGATGCGCGAGGAGTTCGGATTTAAGTATGTCGTTTCTACACTCCGCGAGAGTTTCTCTGCTACATTCAATGGCTGGAAAGCCTTGATTTATGATGGCAATGAGTTCTATCAGAGCAAACGCTACGAGATCAACCCGATTATCGACCGCGTGGGTGGAGGCGATTCCTTCTCTGGTGGTTTGATTCATGGTTTGCTTACCAAGCCGACCCAGGGCGAGGCTCTTGAGTTTGCTGTTGCTGCCTCTGCTTTGAAGCACACCATCAATGGTGACTTCAACCTTGTAAGTGTCGACGAAGTTGAGTCGCTGGCTGGTGGTAACGCCAACGGACGTGTTCAACGTTAATATAGCAGTCAAAAAAATGAAACAATTTGAATATAAGGTGATATCCTCAGTAGTTGGAACTGAGAAGAAGCTCAACAAGTTGGGTTTCGAGGGATGGGAACTCGTTGCCGTCTTTGATTGCCGCCTGTATTTAAAACGAGAATATAAAGCATAAATATGGCAAAATTTGATAAGGTAGCCGTCCTTAAGAAAATCGGCGATACAGGCATGGTCCCTGTGTTCTACAACAAAGATTTAGAAGTGTGCAAGAACGTTGTGAAAGCCTGTTACGAGGGTGGCGTTCGTGCATTTGAGTTTACCAACCGTGGCGACTTTGCGCAGGAAGTATTTGGCGAGCTCGTCAAGTGGGCCGACAAAGAGTGCCCTGAGCTGGCGCTGGGTATTGGCTCTGTAGTTGATGCTCCTACTGCAGGTATGTACATCCAGTTGGGCGCCTGCTTCGTGGTGGGTCCGTTGTTCAATCCAGATATAGCCCCAGTCTGCAACCGCCGTCTGGTTCCTTACTGCCCCGGTTGTGGCACGGTGAGCGAGATTGGCAAGGCTCAGGAGCTGGGCTGTGACCTCACCAAACTCTTCCCCGGCGATGTCTACGGTCCCAATATGGTGAAAGGCCTGAAGGCACCTATGCCCTGGTCGAAAATCATGGTGACGGGCGGTGTGGCCCCCGAAGAGGAGAATCTGAAGGCATGGTTCAAGGCCGGTGTCTATTGCGTGGGTATGGGCTCGAAGCTGTTCCCAAGCGACAAAGTGAAAGCCGGCGACTGGCAGTATGTGACCGATAAGTGCAAGGAGGCACTGGGTTACGTTGCTAAGGCTCGTGCGTAAATATAGCGATATGAAAGGCTCAGTAGCACTTTTGTGCCTATTGAGCCTTTTCTTCTTTTCAGCTTGTAGTCCAGATGCCAAAAGGGATGTCGACAAGTTGAATTCTTCTTCCTATGCTTTTCATTATCGCAATCTAGACTCCGCAAAGGTTTATGCCGACAGTGCTTTCCACTTGTCGAAAGGATACGATGCCGGCAGAGCCGAGGCGCTCAACAATCTGGCTTTTGTGTCCACCATTCGGATGGATTTCAAACGTGCCTACGAGCAGTTGAGAGAGGTTGCCAAAGTCACCGACAACCAGATAGAACTTCTCGTTGCCGACGTACAGCTCATGCGGCTCTGTCAGCGTGAGTCGAAGAACAAAGAGTTCTACGACCATCGTGAAAGTGCATTGCGCCGCATGCGCCGTATTGACGAAGAGAAGCATTTATTGTCCGACCGCGAATACGACCGGCTGGTCTATGCCCAGAGCGAGTTCAACATTGTCACTTCCACCTATTATTATTATGTAGGTCTTGAACAGCAGTCGAGCGAGGCTTTGATGGATATCGACGCTGATGAGTTGGAGCAAGATACAGCTCAATTCTTGAGTTATCTTTACAATATAGGCGCGGGTGGAATCATCACCCAAGGCACCCAGGAGGAAATCAACCAGAAAGAGTTCGACAATTTGTTGCGTTGCATGCTGTTGTCGCGGCAGGGAGGGTTCCCGTATTGGGAAGCCAATTCCATGCAGGCCATCAGCGAGCATCTGCAGTCGCCCGAGGCGCGTCGCCAGTTGATTGCCGATAACCTGCCGGCCATGAAGTTCATCAATACCGATGACATGCCCGACAGTCTGCTGGCGGGTTATTTAGCCCAAAAGTCGCTCGACACGTTCCAGCAGTTTGGCGATGTCTACCAGACAGCTGGTGCTTACCGCACGCTGGCCTCTTGTTACATGGGCATTGGTGATTTTCCGTCAGCCCAGATTTGTCTGGACCGCTCGTTGGAAACCAACCGCGCCATTGAGCAGGCCCCCGACCTGGTTGCGAGCATCCGCGAGCAAATGAGTGTGGTCTATGCGGCTATGGACGACAAGGTGAATAGCGATTACAACCGCAATCTCTACCTGGACTTACAGGAACAGACTCGCCAGGACCGCCAGTTGGAAGCCCGCGCTGAGCAGCTTGAGAAATCCTCGCGCACGCTCAACTGGATGATGGCCGCTGTAGTCATAGCCATTATCCTCGTCGTACTTTCGTTACTGTGGTTCGATGCCATGCGCCGCCGTAGCAACAAACGTGAGAGCATGGAGCGCCTTCTCCAGCCCCTGCAAGAATGGAAACAGGAGAACGACCTGGAAATCAGCGAGTTGAATGAGCGCTACGATGAGATCAACGAGGCATACTCCATGAATGTGGTGCATATTGCCAACAGCAAAAAGCGCAATCTGGAGAATAGGGCAAAGGTGTTCCTCGTGAATAGCATCCTGCCTTTTATCGACCGGATGCTTCATGAAATCAAATGCCTCACGAATAGCCTTGAGAATCACTCCGAGAGTACAGAGAAAAGACAGGAACGCTATCAGTACATCTCTGAGCTTTGCGACCAGATCAACGACTACAATGATGTGCTAACCCAGTGGATTCAGTTGCGGCAGGGCGAACTCAGCCTCCATATTGAGAGTTTCCCCTTGCAACAGCTTTTCGACACCATGCAAAAGAGCCGCATGTCTTTCCAGCTGAAAGGCATCGACTTGCAAGTAGATGCTACTCCGGCGGTAGTGAAGGCCGACCGCATACTGACACTTTTCATGCTCAACACCATTGCCGACAATGCCCGTAAATTCACGCCCAAAGGAGGCAAGGTGACCATCCATGCTGACGATTGCGACAAGTATGTTGAGATTAGTGTTGCCGATACCGGGCGGGGAATGAGCAGCGAGGAGATGGAAACCATTTTCCATCCACGCGTGATAGTAGACAGCATACCGTCTGAAACAGCTTCATCCGTACCGGCGTCTCATGGTTTTGGTCTGATGAATTGCAAGGGCATTATCGACAAATACCGTAAGATCAGCAGCATCTTTAGTGTTTGCACATTGGCTGTTGAAAGCCAAATAGGGGAGGGGAGCCGTTTTTATTTCCGTCTTCCCAAAGGTATTCGCAAGGCGATGGCCGTGTTGGCTTTGCTGCTGGCCATTCCCGTTGCCGCACAAGAATCTCATGCCGCCAGTCAAGAATCGCCTGCCGCTACTCATGAATCGCCTGCCGTTAGTCACGAATTGCCTGCCGCCAGTCAGACCGTAGAAGTGATGTCGCAACGGGCTGAAGCCTATGCTGATAGTGCTTATTTCAGCAACCTCAACGGCACCTTCCGTCTGACCTTGCAGTATGCCGACAGCGTGCGCCATTTCATGAATCAGGTATATCATGCGCTGCGGCCCAACGGCATCGACACCCTGCTTCAGATGAGTGCCGTCTCGGCCGAGCCGCCTGAGATACGGTGGTATCACGACCGTCTGCCCCTCAACTATGGGGTGCTTCTCGACATCCGCAACGAGAGTGCCGTGGCTGCATTGGCACTCCACGAGTGGCCGCTCTACCGATACAACAACAAGGTGTACACACAGCTGTTCAAAGAGACATCGGCCGACGAGAATCTGGGCGAGTATTGCCGCATCATGCAACGCTCTGAAATCAACAAGCAGGTGGCCGTCTCCATCTTGGTCATCTTGCTGCTTTTGTTGCTGCCCGCTTATTATCTGTTGTACTATCGCCACCGCCTCTACTATCGTTTCTGTGTGGAGCGTGTCAAGCGCATGAACAATATTCTTCTCTCCGACACGTCATTACAGGAAAAGCAGGTTCAGATGGCCCCTCTTGCCCGTGAGAAATATCCCCCCATGTTGCAGCAAGTGGTGGAACAGATTGAGGAGGCATTACATGAGTCGCTGAGTGTCAGTGTCGAGAAACTCACCAATATTGAGTTAGCCGAGGATGAGTGCCGTCGTGCCGAACTCGAGGACGAAAAGCTCCACATCAGCAATTCCGTGCTCGACAATTGCCTGTCAACGTTGAAGCACGAGACCATGTACTATCCTTCGCGCATCCGCCAGCTCATCGACGGGCGTGACGAGCAGTTGCTGGCCATCAGCGAGCTGGCCAATTACTATAAAGAACTTTATTCCCTGCTCTCCGAACAGGCTATGCGACAGGTTGAGGCGGTGAAGCTGAAAGTCGAGCGCTTGGCAGTTACCGACATCCTGCCGGCCAACAGCCAGGTCAGCGGCGAGCGGCTCATGGTCCTTGGCGACCGCGATATGCTGAAATATCTGTTCGATTTGCTGAAGTCTCAATCTGGCGAACAGTCACTCCGCGTGTCGGTTTCCTCTCGCGACGACCATTATGCGGTCTTCTCGGTGGCGATGCCCCATGTGGAATACGACGCTCAGACCGACGGCAATCTGTTCACGCCCTCTATGACGCACATTCCCTATCTCTTGTGCAGGCAAATCGTGCGCGACCATAGCGAGCAGACGGCTCGCCGGGGCTGCGGCATGGCGGTCGAGGCCGACGGCCAGGGTGGCATCAATATGTTAGTGACATTAACAAAAACAAGAAATAACGATGAATCCATTTAAAGTAATTATTGTTGAAGACGTTCCTTTGGAGCTGAAGGGAACGTTGGGAATCGTGAAGAATGACATCCCCGAGGCCGAAATCATCGGAACGGCCGAGAACGAGCCTGCCTATTGGAGGCTTGTCAAGCAGCAGCTGCCCGACCTGGTGTTGCTCGACCTGGGACTGGGCGGTTCTACCACGGTAGGTGTCGAGATATGCCGCCACACGAAGGAGAGCTATCCCCATGTGAAGGTGCTGATCTTCACGGGCGAGATTCTGAACGAGAAGTTGTGGGTCGATGTGCTCGATGCCGGTGCCGACGGCATCATACTCAAGAGCGGCGAGTTGCTCACCCGTGGCGATGTGGCCAGCGTCATGGACGGCAAGAAAATGGTGTTCAACCAGCCCATCCTTGAGAAGATTGTCGAGCGCTTCAAGCACAGCGTGGGCTCGCAGCTCATCCGCCAGGAGGCTTTGGTGAATTATGAGATTGACGAGTACGACGAGCGCTTTCTACGTCATCTGGCCTTAGGATTCACGAAGGAGCAGATTACCAACCTTCGCGGCATGCCCTTTGGCGTGAAGAGCCTGGAGAAGCGTCAGAACGAACTCATACAGAAACTCTTTCCCGACGGCAATATGGGCATTGGCATCAATGCCACCCGTCTGGTCGTGCGGGCTCTCGAGTTGCGCATCATCGACATCGACAATCTGCATCCCGATGAAGAGTAAGCTGGCGTCCATTCTTGCCCTGCTTCAACTGCTGGTCGTGTTTCTCTCGTGGCTGGTGACGGCTGTGGCTCCGCAGCTGTACACCCGTTCGTTGCTCAGCGGCGAGGGCATCCGATGGTTTCTGGGCCGTTTCGCCGACAATCTGGCTCACCCCCTTCTAGTGTGGCTCATCCTCATTGCCATTGCCTGGGGCACTCTGTCGCGGAGCACGCTACCCAGTGCCCTCCTGAAACTGTCCCGCCGCCAGCCAGTCCTCTACCGCCAGCGCTTCGGACTGCGGGTAGTGGCTATCGAGCTGGTGCTCTTTGCCGTTGTCGTGCTTCTGCTGACAGCCGTTCCTCAAGCCATCCTCCTCAGCGCCTCGGGCCAGCTGTTCCCCAGCAGCTTCAGCAGCAGCCTGATACCCCTGCTGGCATTCATCGTCACGTTCGTCTCAGTCAGTTTTGGTCTGGCATGCGGTGTTTTACGCTCCCTGGCCCATATCTGCGATGCCCTCACCAGCGGTCTGCGTGCCCATGCCGACTGGCTGCTCATCTATGTGCTGGCCATGCAGCTGTGGTTCAGCGTGAGGTTCATTCTGCAGCATTGGCTTTCCTAGCCATCTCAAACAAGGCTGTCGGCAGATGGCAGTAGCCGTCGGGGTTCTTGTCCAGATAGTCCTGATGATACTCCTCTGCCAGATAGAAATTGCTCAGCGGCTTTATCTCTACGGCAATCGGCTCGTCGTATTTTTGCTGTTGCTCGTCGAACACCTTTCTGATGACGGGCAGTTGCTCGTTCTGAGTGAAGTAGACGCCGGTGCGGTAGCGCGTGCCCACGTCGTGCCCCTGTCGGTTGAGGCTGGTCGGCTCGATGGCCATGAAAAACATATTCAGCAAAAACTCCAGGCTCACCACCTCGTCGTCATATACGATGTGCACCGTTTCGGCATAGCCCGTCGTGTCCGTGTACACTTCTTTATACGTAGGATTCTCCGTGCGTCCGTTAGCGAATCCCACCTCGGTGTTCATCACGCCCCTGATTTGTTTGAAGTAGTGCTCAGTGCCCCAGAAACATCCACCGGCCAGATAGATTTCCTTTTTCATGATTCTTTGTTTTTTTGATGAGTTGAGACAATTTTTTATGTATTCAGTTGGCAAAGATAACATTATTTATTCGATTCACAAAGCCCATAAGTGATAAATACAGTATTTTATGAGAATGAAGATTCGGAGAATTCGGAGTATTCTGAACATTCTGAGTGTTCTGAGTATTCTGAGTGTTCTGAGTATTCAGAGTGTTCAGAGTATTCAGAGTGTTCTGAAAATTGCGATTATTCTGAAAAGGCGGAGATGCCTGCCGGCTTGAGGCTCCTGAGGCACAGTGGGATTTGAAAACTACTTTTGTTGTTTTGTCACATTGTCACATCAAGCCTATTTCCGGTATTCCCGCCGACGAGGGGGACGGGAAGGGGTATTGTCAAAATTGAAATTAACATATATTGATAATATATATAATAATTGTTAATCATTATTATCTCTATCATTTCTATGATTCTATGATTCCTATTTTAACTATTTTTTCTATGATTCCATTTCTAAAATACCTTTTATTCTATTATATATTTTATTACAAATTATTAATTTATTATTGTTTATTATTATTTTCTTATGATTTATCATTATTCTCCATTCTTAGATAGCTGTTCGTCGCTCCTCCGTCCTATCGCACGCTGATATACCCAACTGTGGCAACGTGACAATGTGACGTTTTGAAGAAATCCAAGGCTGAGCCTGTAGGACTGCGCCTGGAGGGCTGAGCCGCCGGCATGTTGACAAGCCTGAAAACCGTTGTCTGACGGCGAAAACCTTATTAATGCCTGCACCTTGCAAACTTTTATTAAATTGTTTGGTACAGTGATTTTTTTTTTATACCTTTGCGCCCTAATTAAAGTATATCATAATTAAATAAGGTGTAGAAAAGAATATGGCTAAGAAATTTGCCGAGCATAAAGGTCTGAATCTGACCGCAACCAACAACGACATTCTGGCTCAGTGGGAGCAGAATGACGTCTTCAGAAAGAGTATCAGCGAGCGCGAGGGATACCCTCAGTTCGTGTTCTACGAGGGACCTCCCTCTGCCAATGGCCACCCAGGCATTCACCATGTGCTGGCCCGCTCCATCAAGGATACATTCAATCGCTATAAGACCATGCGCGGCTTCCAGGTGCATCGTAAGGCCGGATGGGACACCCACGGACTGCCCGTAGAGCTGAGCGTGGAGAAAGAGCTGGGCATTACCAAGGCCGACATCGACAACCATGAGTCGCCCCGCTATATCTCTACCGAGGAGTACAACCATCGCTGCCGCGAGAATGTGATGAAGTACACCGCCGAGTGGCGCGAACTGACGGAGCGTATGGGCTACTTTGTAGACCTCGACCATCCTTACATCACCTACGACAATAAGTATATCGAGACCCTCTGGTGGCTGCTCAGACAGCTCTACGACAAAGGGCTGCTTTATAAAGGCTACACCATTCAGCCCTATTCTCCGGCTGCTGGAACGGGCCTTTCGAGCCACGAGCTCAACCAGCCCGGTTGCTACCGCGATGTGAAAGACACCACCGTGACAGCACTCTTCGAGATTGTGAACGCCCGCGAGGAGTGGACCCGTTGGGGCAAACCCTACTTCGTGGCCTGGACCACCACGCCCTGGACGCTGCCCTCGAACACAGCCCTCTGTGTGGGTCCGAAGATTGACTACGTGGCCGTGGAGACCTACAATTCTTACGACGGCGAGAAGGTGACCATCATCATGGCCGAGAGCCGTGTGAACGCCTATCTCAACCCCGAGGGACTCATTACCGACGGTGGCGAGATGCCCGACTACAAGAAGGGCGAGAAGTTTGTCCCCTACCGCATTGTGGGTCACTACAAGGGCACGGAACTGGTGGGGTGCCACTACCGCCAGCTGATGCCTTGGGTGAAGCCTACGGCCAAGCTGGATGGCAATGCAGCCGACTTCGTGACCGCCTATGCCGAGGCACATCCCGAGAAGGTGTTTGCCAGCGAGAATGGCAAAGACCGCTTTGTAGAGATGGAGAGCGAGGCTTTCCGCGTGATTCCAGGCGACTATGTGACCACCGAAGATGGTACCGGTATTGTGCATATTGCTCCTACCTTCGGTGCCGACGATGCCAAGGTGGCCAAGGACGCCCATGTGCCCAGCCTGTTCCTCATCAACAAGAAGGGTGAGACCCGCCCGATGGTCGACTTGGAAGGAAAATATTATGTTGTCGACGCACTCGACGCCGAGTTTGTGAAGGTGTGCGTGGACAATGAGAAATACGGTCATCATGCAGGCGACTATGTGAAGAACGCCTACGCCCCTGAGTTCAATGTCGATGGGAAATACGACGAGAAGGCCGCCAACAAGGCCGAAGACCTGAATATCGTCATCTGCATGGAGATGAAGCAAGAGGGCACCGCCTTCCGCATCGAGAAGCATGTGCACAACTATCCGCATTGCTGGCGCACCGACAAGCCCGTGCTTTACTATCCGCTAGACTCGTGGTTCATCCGCTCTACGGCCAAGAAAGAGCGTATGGTGGAACTCAACAAGACCATCAACTGGCAGCCTGAGTCGACGGGTACAGGCCGTTTCGGCAACTGGCTTGAAAACCTGAACGACTGGAATCTCTCGCGCAGCCGTTTCTGGGGCACTCCGCTGCCCATCTGGCGCGACGAGGATGGCAAGGAGATTTGCATAGGTAGCGTAGAAGAACTCTACAACGAGATTGAGAAGGCCGTGGCTGCCGGCGTGATGGCTGAGAACCCGCTGAAGGCTAAGGGCTTCGTGCCCGGCGACATGAGCCAGGAGAACTACGACCGCATAGACCTGCACCGTCCTTACGTCGACGATATCATCCTTTTCAGCGAGAGCGGCAAGCCCATGAAGCGCGAGAGCGACCTCATTGATGTGTGGTTCGACTCCGGTTCGATGCCCTACGCCCAGATTCACTATCCGTTTGAGAACCGTGAGGCCGTTGACGAGGGCAAGGCTTTCCCCGCCGAGTTCATCAACGAAGGTGTCGACCAGACGCGCGGATGGTTCTTCACCCTGCACGCCATTGGCACGATGATTTTCGACAGCGTAGCCTTCAAGAATGTCATCTCAACTGGTCTGGTGCTCGACGCCAAGGGCAACAAGATGTCGAAGCATGTGGGCAATGTGGTCAATCCGTTCGACATGATTGAGAAATATGGTGCCGATGCCGTTCGATTCTACATGATGACCAACTCAGAGCCCTGGGACAACCTGAAGTTCGACCCCGAGGGCGTCGACGAGGTGCGCCGTAAGTTCTTCGGCACACTCTATAACACCTACAGCTTCTTTGCCCTTTATGCCAATGTCGACGGCTTCGACCCCTCGATGGCACAGGTACCCTTCGACGAGCGACCCGAGATTGACCGTTGGATTCTCTCGTGCCTGAACACCTTGGTGAAGGGCGTCAGAAAAGAGTTCGACGGCTACGACCCCACACGTGCCGGCCGACTGATTGACGCCTTTGTCAACGACGACCTCTCCAACTGGTATGTGCGCCTGAACCGCAAGCGTTTCTGGGGCAAGGAGATGAGCACCGACAAACTCTCGGCCTACCAGACACTCTACACCTGCCTCATGACGGTCAGCAAGCTGCTGGCACCGCTGGCTCCCTTCTATGCCGACCAGCTGTATCTCGACCTGGGCGGAGAGAAAGAGAGCGTTCATCTGGATTTCTATCCCGAGGTGGAGGAGAGTTTCATCAATAAAGACCTCGAGGCACGCATGCAAATGGCTCAGAAAATCACCTCTATGACCCTTGCCCTGCGCCGAAAAGTGAACATAAAGGTGCGTCAGCCGCTGCAGCAGATCATGATTCCTGCCGTCGACGACCACCAGAAAGCCCATATTGAGGCCGTGAAGAACCTTATTATGAGCGAAGTGAACGTGAAAGAGCTCAATTTCGTCGAGGGTGCAGGCATTTTGGTGAAGAAAGTGAAGTGTAATTTCCGCACCATGGGCAAGAAATTCGGCAAACTGATGAAGGGCGTGGCCGCTCAGATGGCCGCCTTGAGCCAGGAACAGATTGCCGAACTGGAGCAAAATGGCACTATCGCACTCGATATCGAGGGCCAGCAGGCCGTTGTGGAAGCCGCTGATGTGGAGATTATCAGCGAGGATATACCCGGCTGGCTGGTGTCTAACGAGGGTAATCTGACCGTTGCCCTGGAGGTGGAACTCACCGACGAGCTGCGTAAGGAAGGCATGGCCCGCGAGCTGATCAACCGCATTCAGAACATCCGTAAGGACAGCGGACTCGAAATCACCGACCGCATCAACGTCACCATTGCGCCCAATGACCAGGTGGCTGCTGCCCTGGAGGGCTTTGCCGACTACATCAAGACCCAGGTGCTGGCCGACAGCATCGTCTTGGCAGAGAACAACGGCGTGGAAACCGAGTTCGACGACTTTAAACTGAACATCCAAATAGATAAAAACTAAATGTAATAACTATCTGCGGAGGCTCACGGAGGCACCATCTCGCACCGTGCTGCCTTCCGCTTAACCCAAAAAACCTAAACTTATGGCTGAGAAAACACGTTACAGCGATGAGGAACTTGAGGAGTTCCGCGCTATTATTAATGAGAAACTGGCACTGGCGCGCCGTGACTACAAGGCAATGATGCGCCAATTGATGAATCAGGACGGCAACGATGTCGACGACACGTCGCCCACGTATAAGATTCTGGAGGAGGGTAGTGCTACACAAAGTAAGGAAGAACTCATTCAGTTGGCCGCAAGGCAGCAGAAATTCATTCAAGGACTCGAGGCCGCATTGGTGCGCATCGAGAATAAGACTTATGGCATCGACCGCATGACGGGAGAGCTCATTCCCAAGGAGCGCCTGCGTGCAGTGCCACATGCCACCTTGAGCGTCGCCTCGAAGCAGGCTAGAAAAAATAAATGAAGAAAAGATTTCACTTTAATGATGGCTGGCTCGCCGCCTGCATCGTGATAGCCATTTTGCTTATCGACCAGATTATTAAAATCGAGGTCAAGACCAATATGTGCCTGCACGAGAGCATCGAGGTGACGAGCTGGTTTCACATCAACTTTATTGAGAACAACGGAATGGCGTATGGAATGACGTTCATCAACAAATATGTGTTGAGCATCTTCCGTATAGTTGCCGTCACCGTGATAGGATATTATATCTGGTTGCAAGTCAAGCAGAAAGCCCGCACCGGCTACATAGTTTGTTTAAGCATGATTATGGCTGGTGCGGCAGGCAACATCTTTGACTCGATGTTCTATGGCTTGATATTCAATGCCTCATCGCCATACTACGTCAGCTACTTTGTTCCCTTTGGCGAGGGCTATGCGCCATTCCTCATGGGTAAAGTGGTCGACATGTTCTACTTCCCGTTGTTTTCATTCACTTGGCCCGACTGGGTTCCTTTCAAAGGCGGTGAGGATTACACCTTCTTCAGCGCCATCTTCAACTTTGCCGATGCCTCCATCAGCGTGGGTATTGCCTTGTTGCTGTTGTTCTATCGGAAGGAATTGAGTAGTCTCTCATTAAAGAAAAACAAGGATGAGGAAACTGCAGGCAAATAAAGTTTTAGTACCCTTGTTGCTGGCTTGCCTGATGGTGGCGTGCAAACCGTCGATACCGCGCAAATACATTCAGCCCGACAAGCTGGAGGCCATTCTCTACGATTGTCATCTGGCTCAAGGTATTGCGCAGGCTGAGACCTATGATGCCCATGAGCGCGAGATGAACGAACTCACGCTCCGTGAGGCCGTATTCAAGAAACATGGTGTTACGAAGGCCGAGTTTGACTCCTCTATGGTGTATTATTTCCGCCATACCGACAAAATCAGCAAGATTTACGACCGTCTTTCTAAGCGCATGAGCAACGATGCAATGGCCTTGGGCGCTTCGGCCAGCGATGTGAACAAGTATGTCACCATCAGCAATTCGGGTGATACGGCCAACATCTGGCGCGGGGAGCGTGCTGTGGTCATCCTGCCGGTATCTCCCTACAACCGCCTGACGTTCAGCTACACGGCTGACAGTACTTTCCATCAAGGCGATAAGCTGATGCTGAACTTCGAGACGCAGTTCCTCTATCAAGACGGTATGAAAGACGGCGTGGCCATGCTGGCTGTGAAGTTCGCCAACGACAGTGTTGCCAACCGCGTCATCCACATGTCGTCGTCTTCCATTTACTCCCTGCAGCTGAACGATGACAAGCATCTGGGCATCAAGGAAGTGAAAGGATTCATCTACCTGGGCAACAACGACCCGAAGTCGACCACGCTAAGGGTGATGTTTGTGAAAACCATACAGCTGATTCGCATGCGTGAGTCGAGAGTGAAGCCGTCAAAACAAAATGAAATACAAACTGGTGCTAATGCACCGACACAAACTGGTGCCAATGGACAGAGATTACAAAAAGATAGCCTGCCACCACCTCATCGTCGATTGCCGTCCGATTCCATACAGTCCGTGCGTGGTGCAGTACAACTCAAAAAGTAAGCGAGTTGTCAGCTATGAGCATTTAACGATGGAGCAAAGCCACACCGAATGGGTGGGCGGAACACTGGAAATAAAAAATGGTGAGATTCTCATTTGAGAGTCTCACCATTCTTTTTTTATCTGTTTTTCTAGTGGCCTTGTATTTCATCAAAACGTCACATTGTCACATTGTCACAGTAAGCCCATTTACAGTAATCAGCCCGATAGGGAGTGTGCTGGTTATTGGTTTTGTCACATTGTCACATTGTCACAGTAAGCATATTTTTGCGTACGCTTACGAGTTCATGGCCAGTAGGAATTCCTCATTGCTGCGTGTTGTCTGCATGCGGTCGTGAATGGTGTTCATGGCCTCAATGGGGTTCATGTCGGCAATATACTTGCGGAGAATCCACATACGGTCGAGCGTGGTCTTGTCTTGCAGCAAGTCATCACGGCGCGTACTTGATGCAACCAGGTTGACAGCCGGGAATATACGTTTGTTGGAGAGTGAGCGGTCAAGCTGCAGTTCCATGTTGCCTGTGCCCTTGAATTCCTCGAAAATCACCTCGTCCATCTTCGAGCCGGTATCAATCAGGGCCGTGGCAATAATGGTGAGCGAGCCGCCTCCCTCAATGTTGCGGGCAGCACCGAAGAAGCGCTTGGGCTTCTGCAGGGCATTGGCGTCGACACCACCGGTAAGTACCTTACCACTAGCCGGAGCTACCGTGTTGTAGGCACGGGCCAGGCGGGTGATGGAGTCGAGGAAAATCACCACATCGTGGCCGCATTCCACCATGCGCTTGGCTTTCTCGAGCACGATGCCAGCAATCTTGACGTGACGCTCGGCAGGCTCGTCGAAGGTAGATGCAATGACCTCTGCATTGACGGTGCGCGCCATGTCGGTCACCTCCTCAGGGCGCTCATCGATGAGCAGCATCATGAGATAAGCCTCGGGATGGTTGGCGGCAATGGCATTGGCTATATCCTTCATCAGAATGGTCTTTCCCGTCTTGGGCTGGGCCACAATCAGTGCACGTTGTCCCTTGCCAATGGGAGCAAACAGGTCTACAATGCGCGTACTGAGGTTGGTGGTGCGGGCATCTCCCGTCAGGCTGTACTTCTCGTCGGGGAAGAGTGGGGTGAGGTGCTCAAACGGTATTCTGTCGCGAACCTCAGAAGGAACTCGGCCGTTGATTTTGTCAATGCTGGTGAGCGGGAAGTACTTCTCACCCTCATGTGGCGGGCGCACATGGCACTCTACTACATCGCCAGTCTTGAGGCTGTAGCGCTTGATGAGTGTGTTCGACACATAGATATCATCGGGGGATGAGAGGTAGTTATAGTCGCTGGAGCGCAGGAACCCATAGCCGTCGGGCATGATCTCGAGCACACCATTTCCGGTGATAAGATCGGAGAAATCGTAAGACTCGCTGACGGGCAGGGGAGCGGGCTGCTGATAGCTCACCTGAGGTTGCATCATGGGAGTGGTGGGGTTGTCGAACATGTCGTAACTGGGAAGTGCGGCATGGTCTTCAATGGGCAGGTCGACCGCCACAATGAAGTCTGTTCCATCACCGGGATCTCCTTCCCACACTCCGTCGACAGGCTCTTCTCTCATTTCACCCTCTGCCTCGTTGTGGGCATTCACCTTGGCTTGCAACTGGGCTATGAGGTCGTTGGTGTCCTCGTCGTTTGAGGGAGCATCACCATCTGTGCCAGAGGCAAACTCTGCTTCGGGGACATAAGCCTCCTCTGTCATCTCCTCTACATTCTCGGCAGGCGCATCCGTCGGCTGCTGCTCTTCAGTATCACTCTTTTGCGGCTCATCATCCACGGGCTGCTGCATAGCGGTTTCTGCGGCGGCAATGGCGGCCAGCTCGGCCTTTGACTTTCTGCCCCTGTGCTTGGGGAACAGAGCAAGCGGGTCGGCTTCCGGGGTAGTGGCGGGAAGCTCTTTGGGCTCTTCTTCCACTTTCTTCTTCGTTTGCCTTCTTGTTGTTGCCTTGGGCTCTTGCGGCTGCTCCTGCGGTTCTTCCTGGACAGGCTCCTGGGCTGGCTCCTGCTTGATATCCTTGAACAAGGGCATGGGCTCGGCGGTCTTTCCCGGCTTTTTCAAATCGAAGTTCTCACCGTCTTTACCATTTACAGAATAAACTCTGTCGGTGTCTTTCTTTAATATCCTGGTACGCTTGCGCTTGGTTCCCATGGGATTCTTGTTACCCTCTACTTCTGCTTGCTTGTCTAGAATAGCATATACAGCACCGTCAAGAGAGTCACTTGAGGCAACTGATATACCTAGTTCTTTTGCAATATCTTCCAAATCGGAGATATTCTTTGATAATAATTCGTCTTTGCTATACATAATTTATGTACGTGTTGATATATACGTAGAAATGTTGATGATTTTAGTGTTTCGCGAACGGAAACAATGGGTATTGTATAAAATCGATGCAAAAGTAGTATTTTTTTTTGTTTTGGCCAAATTTTTTAGCTGATTTATTCTTCTGCCGCATCATTTTCCTCTTGGCTGAGACGAAGATAACCACCTTGTGCATCATAAATGCGACAGAGAGGATGAATAGACAGAAAAAAAAGAGGAAAATAGCCGCTTATTGAGAATTATTTTGTAATTTTGCAAAGCTATTTATGTAGAACAACATGAAAAAAACAGTAACATTCGGTGAGTTAATGCTTCGTATGCCTGAAGCCGGCGTACGTGTGGAGGACTTGAATTACGATGAGGCACGTTTTGGTGGCAGCGAGGCCAACGTGGCTGTATCGTTGGCAACACTTGGCGACCATGTGGCATATGTGACCCGATTGCCAGAGAATAAGGCGGGCCATGCAGCTTCCGACCGTATTGCCTTTTATGGGGTTGACACCAGCCAGGTGCTTTTCCACGGCAACAAGATAGGTTCTTATTTCTTACAGCAAGGTGCATCACGACAGAAATCCAAGACGGTTTACGACCGTTATGACACGGCTTATTCCACCTTGAAGCCTGGCGATATCGACTGGCACACCATACTGAAGGACGCTAGCGTGTTCCATACGTCGGGCATTTGTGCTGCCATTTCCCAGTCGGCAGCTGATGCGGTGTTTGAGGCGCTTGACGTGGCTGATGAATTAGGGGTAACCATCTCTTTCGACATCAATTATCGCAAGAATCTCTGGGAGTATGGTGCCGATGCTCGCGAGACGCTGACCCGGATGATGCAGAGGGCAGACATTATGTTTGGCGATGTGCTGGAATATGAGTTCATTTGCCAGCACGACCCCATTCCGTTCCGCACTCCCACCGGCGAGGCTCCCGACAAGGAGGCTTATGCAAAATGGTTCGAGCAGTTGCACGAACTATGTCCACGTTGCGGCCACATGATTATTGGCGTTCGCAATCAGGTAAGCCCTACGCACCATGAACTGACCGCTTTAATGCTGGCTGATGGTAAGATGTTCACATCGAAAGTGCAAGATATCACTCCCGTCATCGATCCTGTAGGAGTGGGTGACGCCTTTGCTGCTGGCAGCATTCATGCCGCTATCAACTTCCCGGACGACAACCAGCGTTGGGTTGACTATGCCTTGGCAGCTGCTACACTGAAGAACCGTGTGCGTGGCGATTTCCCCTTGACCACCGACGCTGAGATTCTAGAGCTTGTTGACCTTGGCAAGTCATACACGGCAGAGTTGTAAACGATAACTCCAGGTTTCTAAAGGGCAACTCCAGGTTCCTAAAGGGCAACTCCAGGTTCCTAAAGGGCAACTCCAGGTTCCTAAAGGGCAACTCTAGGTTGCTAATTGGCATCAATAGTTTCTAATTGAAATGAATAAAAAAGGCAGGAGAGTGTTTCTCCTGCCTTTCTGTTGGTTTGAAAATAGCTTATCGGGCTGCTACATACTTATGTAGTGTGGCTCTAACGGCACCCTTGCCTGCATAGAGCTCCTTCACCATACCTTCAATCTGTTCGCCCAAACCTGCCTCGTAGAGGTCGAGGCCAAACACATCCTTACGGCTGTAAAGGGTGTGCAGGCAACTATAGTCCTGCTCTGTCTTGCCCACCTCGAGCGGAGCCACAATGGCTTGCAACTCAGCCAGCATGGGGTCGGGAGAGGGACTAAATGGCTCTCCGTTGTCGTCAATCCCTTTCAGATAGCGGGCATAGCCGGCAAGTGTAAGCGGAATGAGCTGCAGATTGCCCATGTCGAGGCCTCGAGCAATATATTTCTTGATGGTCTCGCCAAAGCGGATGGGCAGCTTCTGACTGGTGTCCATTGCGATGCGCTGAGGTGCATCAGGCATGAAGGGGTTGGGCAGACGGCGGTTGATGACTGCTCCGATGAACTCATAGGGGTTGAGCACGCCAGGGTCGGTGACTACAGGCATGGCTTCGATGTAGCCTATCTTCTGAATGAATGAGCGCAGGTCGTCGTCGGCCATTTCGGCAGAGATGAGCGTGTAGCCGAGCATGCATCCATAAATCGACATGGCGGTATGAAGCGGATTCAGGCAGGTGGTTACCTTCATGGTCTCCACCTTGTCAACAGTCTCGCGAGTGGTATAGAGTGCTCCGCCCAAATGGAGTGGGGGACGGCCGTTGGTGTAGTTGTCCTCGATGACCAGGTATTGCACTTCCTCGGCATTGACGAAGGGAGCAGTAAAGGTGTGCTTCTCGGTCTCAATGTAGTTGTTGTCCTCGAAGCCGTCTTCAGCAAGCATCTCTTTCACTTTCTCGTGTGGGCGGGGGGTGATTTTGTCTATCATCGACCACGGGAAGGTAATTTTCGTCTCATCTTTCAGGTAGTCGATGAAACCGGCTGGCACCAGTCCTTCGCTTACCCATCGCTCAGCATAGGCGAAAACACCGGCTTTCACCTTGTCGCCATTGTGCGAGCAGTTGTCCATGCTCTGAACGGTGAGTGGCAACTGGCCTGCCTGATAGCGCTCATAAAGCAGGGCGCAGACCTTACCCATGGCAAAGACGGGCTGCAGGCCTCGTGCGAGGTCGGCCTCATTGTAGCTATAGCCTTTCTCTGTAATGGTGAACGAAATCATCTGCAACGAGGGATTGCGGAAAATGTCTACCAGACGCTGCCAGTCGGCGAACTGATAGTCTGCCTTCAGGGCCTCTGTGACCGATGCGATGACTTTCTTCTCGATGGTTCCCGACGATTGCAGGCTTACCAGTAGCGAGAGGTTGTTGTAGGGAGTGTAAGCCTTGTCGACCACTTCAAAATCGAAGGTTTCTGCCACGATGACGCCACGGTCGTATTTACCCGTATTAAGGGCGTCGTTGAGAATGGCTGCCGGGAAAGCACGGAAAATGTTGCCACCTCCGAAGTGAACCCACGTGGGTTCCTTGGCGGTTTTCTCTCGCACAGCCTTGATGTCGAACTTGGGCAGTTGATAGCCCTTTGATTCCCATTCAGCAGCGTCGAAATGGCTGCTCAGTATGTCATTCAGTTTCATATTAATCGTAGAATCCTGGTTGTTTATACTCAATTCCTAACTCGCGGTCGACGGTGGCCAATATGCCCTGCACCTGTCCAAGTGCAAACATACGTCCCAGAAGGGTGTAGCCGGCATTGTGTCCGTGGCCCGACTCGTCGAAAATGCCTCCTGGCTCATCGGTGAAGGTCATGCCATGGTCAACGCGCATAGGCAGTTTGGGGTTCTCGCGCTCAAAGATGCGGCAGAGCTCTATGATGTCAGCGCGTCCACCCAGATGCGATGCCTCGGTGAAGTCGCCGTTGGGGAAAATATGGCAAGAGCGAAGGTGCACAAAGTGGGTGCGTGAGGCGAACTTCCTGGCCAGCTCTACGACATTGTTATAGGCCCCGGCAGAGAGGCTTCCGGCGCAGAATGTAAGGCCGTTGTGGCGGTTGGGAACGGCATTGAGGAACCACTCAATGTCTTCCTCGGTGCGCACGATGCGAGGCAGGCCAAGAATCTCAATGGGAGGGTCGTCAGGGTGTACGCACATCAGCATGTCGCACTCTTCGCAAGTGGGCATAATAGCCTCAAGGAAATATTTCATATTCTCGCGCAACTGCTTCTTGTCGATGCCTTTATACAAGTTGAGGAACTCACGGAATTTCTGAATGGGAGCCTCGTCGTTTTCGCTGAAGTTGCCGCTCACGAAGCCTTGTGTCTTGATGACGATATTCTCTACCAGCTGGTGGTCTTTCTCGGGTGTCATGGTCTTTGCCAGCTCGTCGGCCTCTGCCAGCACATTACGTCCCACGCCCACACCCTCGGGGAATTGGAAGGCTGCCCATTCCTCGCGTGCGCCCTCACGCTTGAGTATATAAATATCGAAATAGGCGAACTCAGCATAGTTGAAGTAGAGGTTGGTGGCTCCGTTGGGATTGTCGTGCAGAAGGTCGGTGCGCGCCCAGTCGAGCACGGGCATGAAGTTGTAGCAGATGCAATGAATGCCTTCGGCGGCCAGGTTGCGGAGCGATTTCTTGTAGACTTCAATCTGCTCATCGCGGTCGGGACCTCCATATTTGATGGTCTCCACCACGGGCAGGCTTTCCACAACACTCCAGCGCATGCCGTAACTTTCAATATACTCGCGCAGGTCGCGAATCTTCTCGCGTGTCCATACTTCGCCCAGGGGCACATCGTGAAGGGCGGTTACAATGCCCTCAACGCCGATTTGCTTGAGCATGGCAAGGGTGATCTTGTCTTTCTTGCCAAACCATCTCCAAGTTCTTTCCATATAGTTTTGTTTTGTTATAATGATAATTCTTTTGCAAAGATAGTGATTTCAGATGTTATAAAGATAATTGTTTCCCGCTTTTTTGTGAAAAATTACAAAAGAGAAAGGAAATGAGACGGATTCATGGGGCCATGTTTATTCATGGCTTACCTCTGATGAGTCTTGCTCAGGTTTAAACCTTATCGTAGCATGCGCTTCACGATGTTGAGCGAGCCATCGTTGGGTGCAGGCTCAATGCCTAGCAGATGGCAGAGCAGCGGATAAACATCAACGTTGGGAAAGTGGGGGAGGCTGATGTGCTTGAAAGCGGGGCCGACGGCACGGAAGAGGGCATGCATATCGTTGTAAGAGGGGTCGTAGCCGTGGGTGCCACCATATTCAGCCTTTTTGTCGGAGAGGAGCCAGCCCAGTTCGGTGTCAATCACCACATCACCCACGTTCTCATTTGTCCCGTAGTGCAAGTAGTAGGGTACTTCGGTGCGGTGCCACACCCTGATGTGGTCGACTCCCTGCAGGGCCTGGCAGATGGAGTCAGCGCATCCTTCGCGGGCATAGACGTTAGCTGGTGCGTCGCCCTCGATGTCATAATACCATTCTTTCTTCAGGTACTGTCGGGCATTAATGTGTTTTTCGGGCATCGTAAGGGTCATACCGTGGTCGCTCACCACAATGAAGTTGACTTTGTCGCTGATAGGAAGCTTCTGAATGCGTTCGTAGAGGTTGCTGATCAGCTTGTCGATTTCCATCACCGCTATACGTGTCTGCTTGGCCTGCGGGCCGTAAACGTGGCCGTTGTGGTCGGGCTGCTCGAAATAGGCCATGATTAGCTGCGGCCGTTTAGCCTCGGGACGTCTGAGTTGCTTCAGGATGCCGTCGATGCGCTGGCCGAAAGTGAGGCGTGGCTCCTGGTCATAGTTGAAATACTTGTCTGGATACTTGCCTTGCACAGCCACATCAGAACCAGGCCAGTAGAAGACAGCTGTGCGCAAACCCTGACGCTGGGCAGTCAGCCAGATGGGCTCACCGCCGTAGTAGTGCGCATCGTGCTTGACTTCTCGGTTGCTCAGCGAGAATTTCTTGCCTGTGGCACGGTTGATGAACTTGTTGCCGATGATGCCGTGGTGGTCGGGATAGAGACCGGTGGCCAGCGTGTAATGGTTGGGGAATGTCTTCGAGGGATAGGAGGGAATGAGCGCTGCCTCAACGCCCTCCTCAGCCATGCGGTCGAGAAAAGGGGTATCGTACCACTGGGTATAGTCCCAGCGGAAGCCATCGAGAGAGATAATGACGGTTACCTGGTCGTTTTTAGCACAGGCAGAAAGCAGAGCCGTGATGGTCAGGATGAGAGTAAGTATGGCTTTTCGCATGTTCAGAATGATATCTATTTAATACCATGCAAAGATACATATTAAATATGAATGGTGCAAGAGCCAAATGTTAAAATCGGAGTAACGAGTTTTGTTTTGGTAGAAAAGGGAATTGCAACGTGATTAAGTAGTATAATCACATGAGAGTCGAAAGCAGACAATCTTGCCGTCTTTGAAACTCACGAATGGATAATGGGCGGTCACTCGACTATATTCAAAGCGTTTACTCGTGATGATAGGGCTCGCCTTTAATAATGGTACAGGCACGATAAATCTGTTCGGTGAAGACGAGGCGCACCATCTGGTGGGAAAATGTCATGCGAGAAAGCGATAATTTCTCGTTCGCACGGGCATAAACAGCCTCAGAAAAACCGTAAGGACCTCCGATAACGAACACCAGCCGACGCACCGCATGTTGTTTTCGCTCCAGCCAAGAGGCTAGTTCAACGCTCCTGAGCTCGTTGCCATGTTCATCCAACAAAACCAGGAAATCTCCTGCCTGTAGAGTGCGCAAAATGAGCTCGCCCTCTAGTTGTTTTTGCTGCTCTTCCGAGAGTTTCTTCGTGTTTTTCAACTCAGGAATGACTGTCAGAGTGAAGGGCATGTAGTGCGAGATGCGCCCTACATAGTCGTCAATGCAGACGGAGAAATGCTTGTTGGTGGTCTTGCCCACCATGATGAGCTCGGTCTTCATAGTCGCAGGGGGGGATGTTTTATGGAGTGATTAAATAGAGTGACATTGGCTGCCGTTCCGCAGAGAGTTATTTATTTGAAGTCTTTATTAGAAAGAATAGCCACCGTATGGTCTAGAAAAGAAATCCCGCCAAGGCCATGGCCCTGACGGGATCCGTCGATTTAGAAGAGACTCATCAACTTGAGAAGCGTCTCTTTGGCGTCACCCAAAAGCAGATGAACGCCCCTCTCTCTCGTATAGAGTGGATTCTCAACGCCAGCATATCCGGGCTTGAGATCGTAGTTGCAGATGATGACCTGCGGTGCCTGGTCGACATTGAGCACAGGCATTCCGTAGATGGGCGTACCCTCGGCATGGCGTGCGGCAGGATTGAGCACATCGTTGGCGCCAATGACGATGGCAAGATCGCACTGGCCAAAGTCGTCGTTGATGGCCTCCATCTCATAGAGATCCTCGTACGACACATCGGCCTCTGCCAGCAATACATTCATATGTCCGGGCATGCGGCCTGCCACGGGGTGAATGGCATAGCGCACACGGGCGCCATTGGCAGTCAGTTTGTCAGCCAGCTGTTTCACTTGGTGCTGAGCCTGAGCCAGTGCCATACCATAGCCGGGCACGATGATGACATTCTTGGCTTCCATCAGAGCCTCAGCCACGGGGTCTTTTGCCTCTTGTGGGGCGGCAGGCTTCTGTTGCTCGGCCTCATCGAGTTGGGCACTGAGCGTCAGAACACGACCCTCCAGGTTTTTTACGATTTCCTCGAGTTCTTTAATTTTCTTTTCCAGATCCATAACTCGTTTTACTAATTGTTCGTTTGCGTTATCGGTGATTACGGGTTGTTTTACTACGGCGGGTTTACGTGTTGAGCCCGTCAGGATACTCATCAGGCTGCGGTTCATGGCGCGGCACATAATCTGTGTCAGCAAGAGTCCTGAGGCTCCCACGATGCCTCCCACGGCAACAAGGAAGATATCAGAGACAGCCATACCAGCAATGGCTCCGGCTACACCCGAGAGCGAGTTGAGCAGCGAGATGGTGATGGGCATGTCGGCTCCTCCTACGCGGATGGAGAAGAAAACGCCAAACAATGCAGCCGACAACACACAACCCAGAATGGGCAGAACCATGCTTCCTGTGGTGACCGTTCCCATGATGACAAAACCAATGGTGAACAGCAGCCATAGCATGGTGAAGAGAGAGTGCGAGGGAAGTACTACGGGACGCTGGTTGAGCAAGCGGTGAAGCTTGCCAGCGGCCACAAGGCTACCCACAAGAGTGATAATACCCACGGCAATGGCCAGCATCGAGGTAAAATGCACAAATGGCATATAGTGGTGGTCCATGATGGCGGCTATCTGCTCTGAACTGAATCCCAGCGAGGTGGCAGAGAGAATGCCCACCAGGGCTGACGCACCGCCGCCAAGACCATTGAAGAGGGCCACCAGCTGTGGCATTTGAATCATTTGTGCCCTGCGAGCCATGGTGCCGCCAATGAGCGCGCCCACGAGAATGGATGGGTAGATGGTCCATGCATTGACCACACCGCTGAACCAAAGGGTGGCAACAACACCAATGAGCATAGCCAACGCCGAGAGCAGGTTGCCGCGCACGGCTGTCTGTACCTTGCTCATCATCGATATACCGGCTAGCACAGCTATTGAGAGGAGCACGCTGATAATGATCTGAATGGTTGTCATGATGGCTTACTCCTTATGTTTCTTCTTGTTGAACATCTGTAGCATGCGGTGCGTGATGCCGAAGCCGCCAAACACATTCACCGAAGCCAATACGATGGCAGCACAACCCAATGCCTGGGCTGCCAGCTGAATGCCTGATGTCATCAGCGGGTTGAGCAAAGCATAGCCGGTGGCCGAGATGGCACCCACGATGGTGACACCCGACAACGCGTTCATGCCCGACATGAGCGGGGTATGCAACAGACTTGGGACATTCTTGATGATGAAGTATCCCACGACCGTGCATACCACGAACACTATAATTAATATGATTGGTGAAATCATAAGCTCAGTTTACAAGCCCATAGCCTCGCGGGCTCCGGCGTGAACCAATTCTCCGTCGATACATACCAGGCTCTTGGCTACGATTTCGTCATTGCGGTCGACCACCATCTGGCCGTCCTTCACCAAGAACTTCACGAGGTTATACAGGTTGTTGGCAAACATCCAGGTTGAGCTGGTAGGCAGCAGGCCCGGAATGTTCTTCACACCCATCAGCGTCACGCCATATTTGGTCTCGATGCCGCCCTTCGGGGTAAGTTCACAGTTACCACCCTGGTCGATAGAGATATCCACGATGACAGATCCGCGCTTCATGCCCTTCACCATCTCCTCGGTGATGATGATAGGAGCCACCTTGCCAGGAATCAAAGCTGAGCAGAACACGATATCCATCTCGCGAATGGTCTCGTTCAGGGCTTCCTGCTCCTGAATGAGTACGTCGGCGGGCAGACGTTTGGCATAGCCGCCTTCACCAATAGCCAGCTCGGCGGGAACAGTCGTGTCGACTACCTTGGCACCAAGGCTGCCAGCATTCTCTGAAGCCATCGGACGGATATCGGCAGCATAAGTAATAGCACCCAGGCGCTTGGCGGTGGCAAGAGCCTGAAGTCCGGCAACCCCCACGCCAATAACCATCACCTTGGCAGGCTTGATCTGGCCAACAGCAGTAAACATCTGAGGCATGAAGGTGGTCAGATGGTTGGCGGCCATCAGGATGCCTTTATAACCGGCGCATGTACTCATCGAGGTCAGAGCATCCATGTTCTGAGCGCGTGAGATGCGGGGAATGCAATCGAGTGTAAAGGCGGTAACACCCTGAGCGGTCAGACGCTTCACCATCTCATGGTTGACGGGAGATGCAGGGTGAATGAAGGTAATCAGATACTGACCTTTGTGCATCATCTCAACCTCGTGCTTGCCCAGCTTCTCGTTGAAAAGAGGCTCCTTTACCTTCAGAATCATATCAGCCTTCTGATAGATTTCCTCGGGATTGTCAAGAAGTGTAGCACCGGCTTTCTGATAGTCTTCGTCGTGATAGAGGGCACCTTCACCGGCTGTCTTCTCTACCAATACTTCGAAACCGTCATTCACAAATTTTGCTACTGTTTCAGGCGTAGCGGCAACACGAGCTTCGTCGTGCATGATTTCTTTGGGAATACCAATAATCATAGTTTTAAATCGTTAAAAGGTTTATGTTTTCTGAACTGTTTTTCTTTGTGTTTTAACAAGGTTGGCATACACCATTTAAGTGACTACAAATTTACATGTTTTTCTGAATGTGTGATAGCTGCCAGTATGCTTTTAACATGTAATTAACGGATATTTAACAATAATTTATTAAAAATTCACGCAATCGTTTACAATGTGTTCGCTATATAGCAAATAAAGAGAGTTAGCAGACAGCTTTCTGCTAACTCCTATGATTCTTTTCGACGATCTTATGATTCTTTTCGTTTCTCGGTAAAGCTTTTCGTTGCTAGATGATGCTATTCGATGCTCGATGATGCTTTTCGATAATACTATAGTGTTTTCGCGACTATCCAATGAGGATTCCTATCTGGTAGACGGCGGCGCTGATGCCCCATGCCAGCACGGTGGTGTAGACGGCCGCAAAGATGGCCCACTTCCAGGAGCCGCTTTCGTTTTTAATAGCGGCAATGGTGGCCACACATGGGAAATAGATGAGCACGAAGAGCAGGAAGCAGAATGCCACAAGGGGCGTAATGCCACCAGCCGACATCTTCTCGTAGAGTCGAACATACTTGTCGTGATTGGCACTTGTGAAGGTGTCGTCGTCGGCAAATGAGTCGTCGTCAGAATAGAGCACGCCCATCGTGGAGGCTACTATCTCCTTGGCACCTACACCTGCTATCAGTCCCACATCGAGTTTCCAGTCGAAGCCTTGTGCACGGAAAACAGGCTCGACGGCCTTGCCAATACGGCCGATGTAACTCTGTTCTTGCTGGGCTTGCTGGCCGAGGCTGGCATCGTGGGGGAAGTAGCCAAGAGCCCAAACGATGATGCTGGCCACGAGAATGATGCCTCCCATCTTCTTCAGGTACTGCTTGCCTTTCTCCCAGGTATGGCGGAAGATGGCTTTCCAAGTGGGGAAGCGATAGGGTGGCAACTCCATCACAAAGGGTGTATCCTCGCCCTTCACAAGACACTTCGTGAAGATGCGGCTCATGATGACCGCCAGCACAATGCCAATGACATAGAGTGAGATCATAATGGTGCTCTGATACTTCACGGCGAAGAATGTGCCGATCATCATAATGTAGATAGGCAGACGTGCCGAGCAAGACATCAAGGGGAGTATGAGCATCGTCACCAGCCGTGAGCGGCGGCTCTCAATGGTGCGCGTTGCCATGATGGCGGGCACATTGCAGCCAAAGCCCATGATGAGAGGAATGAACGACTTGCCGTGAAGCCCCATTTTGTGCATCAGTTTGTCCATGATGAAGGCCGCGCGGGCCATATATCCCGAGTCTTCCATGAACGAGATAAAACCATATAGAATGAGAATCTGGGGCAGGAAAACGATGACGGCTCCCACACCGCCTATCACTCCATCGACCAGCATATCGCGCAACGGCCCTTCAGGCAATGCCGTGCTAAACACATTCCCCAGCCATTCCACTCCGCTCTCAATCCATTCCATGGGATATTCGCCCAGTCGGAAGGTGGCCTCGAACATCACGTAAAGCATCAACAGGAAGATGGGGAATCCCAGCCATTTGTGGGTGATGATTCTATCGAGCAGATGGGTCATCTTGTAAGTGTCGTCGCCATGTCCCATCTGGTAACTGGCCTCTTGCAAGGCACCGTTGATGAATCCGTATTTGGCGTCCATGATAGCCGTCTCAGAATCTACTTTCTTCTCTTCCATAATGCGCCGTGCTGCTCGATCGCGAGCCTTGAATATGACGTCGCTATATGGAAGTGTCTTGATGAAAGCCTCGGCGTCTCGGTCGTTTTCAAGCATCTTGATAGCCAGATAACGAGTAGAGTAGCGGTGGCGCACACTTTCGTCTTTCTTCATCCGTTCCTGAATTTTGGCAATGCCATTCTCAATCTCATGTCCATGGTTGATGTGGATATGGCGGAAGGCAGGGTGGTCGCCCTCACGGCTTTCATACACCTGGATGATGGTATGAAAGAGGTCTTCCACGCCTCGGCCTGTCTTGAATACCGTTGGCACCATTGGAACGCCAAACAGCTCACCCAGCTTCTGGTGGTTTATTTTGTCACCTCGCTTCTCCGTTTCATCAAACATGTTGAGAGCACACACCATGCGCAGGTGCATGTCGATGAGTTGGGTTGTCAGATAGAGGTTGCGCTCCAGGTTAGAGGTGTCTATGACGTTGATCACCACGTCGGGTGTCTTTTCGATAATCTGTTTTCTCACGTAAAGTTCCTCGGGCGAGTAGGCCGAAAGGGAGTAAGTGCCGGGCAGGTCAACGAGGTTGAATTGATAGCCCTCGAACTCGGCGTGGCCTTCCTTGGCATCGACGGTGACGCCCGAGTAGTTGCCCACCCGCTCGTGAGCTCCGCTGGCAAAGTTGAAGAGTGAGGTCTTACCGCAATTGGGGTTGCCCACAAGTGCCACATTGATGGTCTTATGGCGCTTTTCAGCTTCGGCACGCAAGTGCTCAGCTGACAGAGGCTGCTCGTCGGGCTCTGAGCTTTCAACGACAATGGCATCATCGTCGTCTTTGCCTTCCAGGTCTATTTTAGCCCTGTTGCCATTGGTGGCGGCTACGACCTCAATCTTCTGGGCCTCGTCGTGGCGCAACGAGATTTCATATCCCATGATTTTATATTTCACAGGGTCTTGCAGGGGCGCATTGAGCAACACCTCAATCTCTTTGCCGTGGATGAAACCCATCTCCACAATGCGTTTGCGAAAGCCTCCGTGGCCGAGCACTTTCACGATAATACCTTTTTCACCCGTCTTTAAGTCAGATAATCTCATATCTAAAATCCTTTCGGTTCTTTTTGAATTTTGTGCAAAGTTACATTAAAAAACGTGCAATGCAGTTGCATCGTGCTTGTTTTTTGCGAAAATACCTAGAAATGATGATGCGCGTGCCCTTGTCATCGTTCATGTCCTCATTATTCGTTGAGCGTGAACTTGAACTGGCGGTCGGTGAAGTGCCATGCTACTAAATTGTATCTGATGAACCTTCCCAGCAACGTAATCACCTTGTGCCGTGCTAGATGCGAGCGTCGCACAATCTGATTGAGCGTTTGCATGGGTTGCTTGGCCATGGTTTCCATCAGCTGCTTCTCGTTCTCGTTGAAAGCCATGAGCGAGCCTTGCGGCGAGAATTGCTCACGCCAGACAACAAGGTGCACAGGTGAGGCCACGATGTTCTCGTCGGCAATGCGGATATATGCCCTTCGCCTGCCTTCCTCGTCGATGGCGAAGATGGGGCGTTTCTCCGATGGCGGGATAGTGGCCACAACCAGGGTCTTGCCTTCCACGTGGTAGGTGTCGAACTTGATAGAGACCGCGGGCTTGCAAAACTCAAAGGCGGCGGCATGCATCATGTAAATTTCTTCTTCAGAGCGAACGCCGGAGATATGCCCGTCATCGCGAACGCCAATGAGCAGGCGCCCACCATCAGTATTGGCAAATGCCGATACCGACTTGGCCAGTTTGTGAGCATCCATCACCTTATATTTAAAGTCCTGTTGGCTGTGCTCACCTTGAGAAATAAGTTCTTGTATGTATCTCTTTTCGTTCACGCCAGCTTCTTTTCTTTCTCGTTTACGCCTGCAAATATACAACAAAAATCAGGATACCGCAAAGCCTTCCCCACAAAAATGCCGTTCCACTATTTGGATGTTTGGCAAAATAAGACTATCTTTGCACAAACATTCATCTCAACAAACTACACATATATGGTAAAGAAATATGTGAACGTCGGTTCAAATCAAACGATATTGGTGGCTTTCCTGCTCTTGTTTTGCTTGAATCGGCCCCTTGGTGCCCAGGACAAGTGGGGCCATGAGTACTGGCATGACATACCTGTCTATGTGGATAGTATTCAGGCCGCTCTGACCTATCCCATGGCGTGGGGAAACCACAAGACGAAGAACTTTGGCAAATGGAAGAAATTGGCCAGGGCAAAGGTCTTCGAGTGTATGATGGCTGCTCCGCCCAAAGCTGAGTCATACGATATGCGCGTGTTGGCTGAGGAGAAGCGCGAGGGCTACACGGCCCGCAAGCTGGAGTTTCGTCTGAGCCGCTGGTATAGCGTGAAGGCATACCTGTTGGTTCCCGATGGCGTGGGACCTTTCCCGGCCGTCAACTTGTTGCACGACCACGGTGCCCATCTTTCCATTGGCAAGGAAAAGATGATTCGGCCGTTTGCCGTCGATAATAGCGTGGTGGAAGATGCCGATGCCTGGGCGAAGAATCTTTATGGCAATCAGTATCTGGGTGACTATCTTGCCAAGCACGGCTTTGTGGTGTTCTCCACCGATGCTCCCCTGTGGGGTGAACGAGGCCGGAAAGAAGGCGTAGACCGCAACCGCTACGATATCATTGCCGGCAACATGATGATGCTGGGCCGCGATTTGAGCGCATTTATGACCTACGACGACATAGCCGCTACAGACTTTCTTGCCACTCTGCCCGAGGTGGATAGCCGGCGCATAGGCTGTGCCGGGTGCTCCATGGGCGGTTACAGGGCGTGGATGCTGGCGGCCCTGAGCGATAAGATTCAAGCTGGAGCATGTATCTGCTGGATGGGTTCGACATTTGCTCAGTTGTCTAATCACTATGGAAGGAAGGAGAATGGTGGCTTTGCCAATTGCATACCTGGCTTGCGCCAGTATATGGACTACCCGCACATCGCCTCATTGGCCTGTCCGAAACCCATGCTTTTCGTCTCGGGCAAGCAAGACCGGCTTTTCCCCATCGCTGGGGTGGAGGCGGCCTACGACGTGATGCACCAAGTGTGGAAGAGCCAAGGGGCTGATGCGAAGTTGAGCACATTCATACTCGACCAGCCGCACGAGTGCAATCTGAACAACCAACAGGCCATCTTGGAGTTCATGAAGGAAAACCTCTGAGGGGTTGAAGGGAAGGCCACTCATCTTTAGAGCTTCCTTATCGCTAACTCCAGCTTCGTGGAGAGCAACTCCAGCTTTGTAGAGGGTAACTCCAGCTTCGTAGAGGGCAACTCCAGCTTCGTGGAGGGCAACTCCAGCTTCGTAGAGAGCAACTCCAGCGCTCTCATAGATAACTTCAAAAAGCAAATAGGAATAAATAAATAAGAAATGACTTACGAATATCAGTTAAGGGTACTCCCACAGGTGGCGGCGACAGAAGTGCTATTGAAAGACCATGTGGCTCGCGAAAAGGGAATAGACGCCCAGACCATCAATCACATACGTGTGTTGAAGCGTAGCATCGATGCGCGGCAACGCACTATTTTTGTCAACCTCAAAGTGCGCATATATGTGAACGAGGAACCAACCGACGAGGAGTATGTTGCCACTGAGTATCGCGATGTGGCTGATGCCCGTCAAGTGGTGGTCGTGGGAGCTGGCCCAGGAGGCTTGTTTGCCGCTCTCAAACTGATAGAGATGGGGCTGAAACCCATTGTCTTGGAACGTGGAAAAGATGTTCACGAGCGGAAAAAAGACCTCTCGAAGATTGCCCGTACGCACCAAGTCGATGCCGAGAGCAACTATTGTTTTGGCGAGGGTGGAGCCGGTGCCTATTCCGATGGTAAACTCTACACGCGAAGCAAGAAACGCGGTTCGGTGGATAAGATTCTGAATGTATTTTGCCAGCATGGAGCGTCGACGAGCATCCTTGCCGATGCCCATCCGCATATCGGCACCGACAAGTTGCCCCGGGTGATTGAGAACATGCGCAACACGATTCTCCGATGCGGCGGTGAGGTGCATTTTCAGACAAAGATGACGCGCCTGATTGTTGAGGAGCGAGGGATGACGAATGGAGTGCCTTCAGGAGTTGACGAGCGGCGAGTGGTAGGCGTTGAGGCCATCAGCACATCGCCTGAGACGGGAGAGAAAAAGGAGTTGACGTTCATGGGGCCGGTGATCCTGGCCACGGGGCATTCCGCCCGCGATGTGTATCGTTATCTCTCTGAGGCGAAGATAGAGATTCAAGCCAAAGGACTGGCCGTTGGCGTGCGATTGGAGCATCCTTCAGCGCTGATAGATCAGATTCAGTATCACCGGAAAGAGGGCAGGGGAAAGTATCTGCCAGCCGCAGAGTATAGTTTTGTTACTCAGGTTGACGGCCGGGGCGTCTATTCGTTTTGCATGTGCCCTGGCGGCTTTGTCATCCCTGCCGCTACCGACCGGGAACAGATTGTCGTGAACGGAATGAGTCCCAGCAATCGTGGCACTCAATGGAGCAATAGCGGAATGGTGGTGGAGGTGCGTGCCGAAGATATCGAGGGCGACGACCCTTTGCGCATGATGCACTTCCAAGAGGAGCTGGAGAAGACCTGCTGGCAACAAGGCAATCGCAAGCAGACCGCTCCGGCTCAGCGCATGGCCGACTTTGTGAGCAACAAGTTGAGCTACGACCTGCCCAAGAGCTCTTATGCGCCAGGGTTGATATCTAGTCCGTTGCATTTTTGGTTGCCTGAGATGATTGGCAAACGCCTGCAACAAGGGTTTAAGAAGTTCGGGCAGATGAGCAGGGGCTTCCTGACAAACGAGGCTTTGCTGATAGCCGTTGAGACGCGCACTTCATCGCCAGTACGCATTGTTCGCGACAACGAGACCCTGCAACATATCTCCGTAAAGGGGCTTTTCCCGTGTGGCGAAGGTGCCGGTTATGCGGGAGGAATCGTGTCGGCTGGAGTGGATGGTGAGCGTTGCGCCGAGATGGCTTATTCGTATCTCATCGATTTTGCCGGTTGAATGTGCGAAATCAGGTAGCTGGGGGCTATCAATACGAATACGCTGATGAGGAGCGTGGCTATATTGATGAGGACAAACAACGGAATGTTGAACTCAACAGGCACCGTGCTGACATAATAAGTGGATGGGTCTAGCTTCACCAGTCCAGTCAGCCTCTGAAGGGCTATGATGCCAATGCCGATGATGTTGCCAATGAGCAGGCCCCTTCCGATGATGAATACTGCAAACCACAAGAAGGTGTGACGGATGGTGGTGTTGGTGGCTCCAATTGCTTTCAGCACTCCAATCATGTTGGTCCGCTCGAGAATGATGATCAGCAAGCCGGAGATCATGGTGAACCCCGCCACGCAAATCATGAGGCCCAGGATGATCCATACATTCAAGTCGAGCAGGTCTAGCCATGAGAAAATAGATGGATACATGCTCTTGATGTTGCTGGTTGAGAAGGTCTCGCCATACTTGTCGGTGGTGCGATTCACATGGTCAATCAGATACTCGGCGGCGAAGTCCAGCTGATTGAAATCCTTTAAGGTAATCTCAGCCCCGGTGCACTGGTCGGGTTCCCATCCATTCAACTTGACGGCCGTATATAAATCGGTATAGACAATCAGCTTGTCAAACATGGCCAGGTTGGTCTGGTAGATGCCGGCAATGGTGAAGCGGCGGGCACGCACATTGTTGTTGTCGAAGAAATAAGTGAAGATGCGCTCACCAGTTTTCAAGCCAAGCAAGTTGGCCATGTGTTGAGAAATGACGATCTGATTGCTGCTTTTCTCTTTGCTGAAGTGGGGGAAGTGCCCCTCCTTCATGTTCTTCAAGATGAATGTGGAGTCGAATTGCTCGTCCACGCCCTTGAACATCACGCCCAGAAAGTCGGAGTCGGTTTTCAGGATGCCCTGCTTCATGGCATAGCGTTGCACATGCTCGGCCGTTGGGGTTTTCTTCAGCACGGCCATCACCGAGTCGGTCAGGGCAATAGGGCGGTTCTCGCCTCCGTGCATGGTCATGAACTCAGCCACCGTCAGGTGACTTCCAAAGCCAACCACCTTGTCGCGAATGGTATGCTTGAACCCTAGTACGACACTCACCGACACAATCATGACGGCCAGCCCTATCGCCACTCCAATGGTGGCAATGCGAATGGCCGGGCGTGACACCTGCCGGGTATCTTCCTGCTGGCCGTAGATACGACGTGCTATGAATAAGGGGAAATTCATCTTGGCTGCTGCTGACTATTCTTCCACTCTTCCCGGATATGCCTCAAGAGCTTTGCGCAGAACGAATAGCGCACGCTCAAGGTCTGCTTTCTTCAGCACATAGGCAATACGCACTTGATTGATGCCCGCGCCAGGAGTGGTGTAGAATCCACTTGCCGGGGCCATCATCACGGTCTCGCCCTCGTAGTCGAAGCTCTCCAGGCACCAACGACAGAATTTCTCGCTATCGTCAACCGGAAGTTTTGCCACGGTATAGAAAGCGCCCATCGGAATGGGTGAATAGACACCGGGAATGCGGTTCAGGCCGTCGATGAGGCACTTGCGTCGCTCCACATACTCGTCATAGACATCACGCATATACTCTTCCGATGTGTCGAGTGAAGCCTCGGCGGCAATCTGGCCGATAAGGGGAGGGGAGAGACGTGCCTGGCAGAATTTCATGACGGCCTTGCGAATATCCTTGTTCTTTGTGATCAGCGCGCCAATGCGGATACCACACTCGGAATAGCGTTTCGAGACAGAGTCGATGAGTACCACGTTCTGCTCAATGCCTTCCAGGTGGCAGGCCGAGATGTAGGGCGACCCCGTGTAGATGTACTCGCGATACACCTCGTCGGAGAAAAGATAAAGGTCGTATTTCTTCACCAGGTCGCGAATCTGGTTCATCTCGCGTCGGGTGTAGAGATAGCCCGTGGGGTTGTTGGGATTGCAAATCAGTATGGCCCGTGTTCGGTCGTTGATCAGCTCTTCGAACTTCTCCACTTTGGGCAACGAGAAACCCTCCTCGATGGTGGTGGCAATGGTTCTGATTTTGGCACCGGCAGAGATGGCAAACGCCATGTAGTTGGCATAGGCAGGCTCGGGCACTATAATCTCATCGCCGGGATTGAGGCAGCTCAAGAAAGCAAATAGCACGGCCTCGGAGCCGCCACAGGTGATAATAATATCATCGGCGGTGACATTGATATTGTATTTCTTATAATAGTCAACCAGTTTCTCGCGATAGCTCAGGTATCCTTGCGACGGAGAATACTCCAAGATGGTACGGTCCACCTGCCGGATAGCATCCAGCGCAACCTGTGGGGTAGGCAGGTCGGGTTGGCCGATATTCAGATGGTACACCTTTGTTCCCCGTTTCTTGGCCGCAGCCGCAAGCGGTGCCAGCTTACGAATGGGCGACTCGGGCATTTCTAATCCGCGAACAGAAATTTTTGGCATTGTTTTCTTCCTCTAGTTCTTATTGGGCACAAAGGTACGAATAAACGATAGAAAAACCAAAACTTTTTTCAGTTTTTCATCTCCCGGCGCTTAGGGAGTTGAGAGCTGAGAGGTGAGAGTTGAGAGGTATGATTACCTTGGGAGATGGTGCAATTGCATAAAAAAATAAGTTACTATGCCAGCCGTTTCAGACTGAAAACATAGTAACCTATACTTGTTGATGGGGCGATTATCCCATATACGGGGCGATTATCTCATATACGGGGCGCTCATCTCTTTTACGGAGCGCTCATCTCATATTTTGGGGCGCTTCATCTCTATCAATTATGCGTTGATGCTTATGACGAAGGCACTCTTTCTGCCTCATTCCATCATGTTCGGGTCGTCCCATTTCTTCGTTTCGTTGCACACGATGGTCTCTGTCTGATTGCCCACCTTCAGCACGAACTCGCCTTCCTCAAGCACCCACTTGCCATCGGCGCCAACAAAGGCCAGGTTCTTGGCTGGCAACGTGAAGGTAACTGTCTTGCGCTCACCGCGTTGCAACTCCACCTTCGTAAAGTCGCGCAGACGCTTGTTGTCGGGTACGAGCGAGGCTATCAGGTCGCTGGAGTAAAGCAGCACGGGCTCCTTGCCGGCACGCAAACCGGCATTGCGTACGTCTACGCGCACGGTAATCACGTCGTTGGCATTGAACGTTTTCTTGTCGACACGCAGGTTGCTGTATTCGAATGAGGTATAGCTCAAGCCGTAGCCGAAAGGCCAGAGCAGAGACACCTTGGCGTCGTAGTTGTAGGCACCCTGCATGGTTCCCACCTCCTCGCTCACTTTGTAGTCGTAGTTAGCCAGCGAGTTGATTTCGCGCGGATAGGTGTAGGGCATCTTGGCCGAGAAGTTGGCGTCGCCAGCCAGTAGGTTGGCCAGCGCATCGGCTCCATAGTTGCCCGGCAGGAAGATGTGCACCACGGCTTTTGCCAGCGGCTCGATGTCGGTAATGAGGCGCGGGCGTCCCTCGTTGAGTATCAGCACGAGGGGCTTGCCCGTAGCGGCCAGTTGCTTCACCAGCTGGCGCTGATTCTCAGAGAGCCACAAGTCGTTCAGGTTGCCCGGAGTCTCGCAATAGCTGTTCTCGCCGATGCAGGCCACAATGACGTCGGCATCGTTGGCGGCAGCTACCGCCTTTTCAATCTCGGGAGCATTCTCCTCGTAGTAAGCGCCGTTCTCGTTGTAGGTGACACCCTGCTCAAGGATGATGTTGTCGGCTCCGAACTTGTGGCAGAGAGCCTCGTAGATGGTGTTGTAGCGCTCAGCAAGGTCTTCAGCCTTCGAGCCCTGCCACGTGTAGCTCCATCCGCCGTTCAGACAACGCATCTGGTTGGCATTGGGGCCGGTGAGCAGAATTTTCTTGCCAAGGGTGAGCGGCAGGATGTTGTCCTCGTTCTTCAATAGCACTTCCGTTTCCTCTGCCGCCCGCAGGGCACGCTCGGCAAACTCGGCAGAGCCGAATTTCTCGAAGCCCTTTCCGCCCGTGTTGGGATGGTCGAAGAGGTCAAGACGGTATTTCACTCTCAGGATGCGGCGCACGGCATCGTCGATGCGCTCCATGCTCACTTTGCCCTCTTCGACGAGCTGTTTCAGCAGGATGCAGAAGTCGACGCTATAGGGGTCCATCGACATGTCGATACCAGCATTGATGGCGATGCGGATGGCATCTTTCTTGTCTTTGGCCACATGCTCGCGCGTGAACAGGTTGTTGATGTCTGCCCAGTCGGTGACGATCATTCCGTCCCAGCCCAGGTCTTTCTTCAGCCATTGCGTGAGATACTCATAACTGGCGTGTACGGGCACTCCGTTGATACTGGCCGAGTTGACCATGACGGTGAGCGCTCCTGCCTGGATGGCGGCCTTGAAGGGCTCGAAATACTTCTCGCGAAGCATCTGCGGCGACACATAGGCGGGTGTGCGGTCCTTGCCGGTGAAGGGGGCGCCATAGGCAAAATAGTGCTTCACACATGCGGCCACATTGTATTTTCCCAGGTGATTGGGGTCGTCTCCCTGATAGCCGCGAATCTCGGCCTCCGCCATGCGGGCGTTGACAATGGCATCCTCGCCGAAGCTCTCCCAGATGCGGCTCCATCGCGGGTCGCGGCCGAGGTCGAGCACGGGGTTGTAGACCCACGGACAGTTGCCGGCGCGGCTCTCATAGGCTGTGGTCTGGGCCATGGTCTCAGCCAGCGAGGTGTTGAACGAGGCAGCCAGGTTGATGGGCTGGGGGAAGAGGGTTCCTGCCTGCGTGTAGGTGACGCCGTGGTTGTGGTCAAGGCCGTAGATGTCGGGAATGCCCATGCTCTTCATCGACTTCTTCTGAATCAGACCGATCCAGTATTGCCACTGGTCGACGGTGGCTGCTCTGGTGCCGGGCGCATTGAGAATGGAGCCCACCTTGTATTTTGAGATGATGGTGTCGAGCATGGTTTCGTTGAGCTGCCATTTGCCGTTGGCGCCGTAGCCGCCCATGACGTCGAGGTTCAGCTCAAGCATCTGACCGATTTTCTCGTCAAGGGTCATCTTGGCAAGTGTTTTCTCAATCTTAGCCTCCAACTGCGCATCGGGCGTGATGGCTGGCTTAATTACTCCCTGTGCCATGGCCGTCAGGGTGGCAGCGATGAACAGAATGCTGGATAGAATCGTTTTTTTCATAAACGGTATACTTGTTTTAAGTGAATGACTTGTCTAATTCTGTGCAAATTTACAAATTTAAAATGACATGACCAACATAAATGTCGGTTATTTTCAATTTCAAGTTTGCAAAGAGAGATATGAAACACAAAACGTCCCATAGTCCCAACGTCCCATCGTCCCATTAAGGTGGTTCATGTTTTGCAAAAAATAGAGATAGTAGTATATTATTATTATATATAATTATAATTATATATAATAATAAAATTTAATAACCCCACTTTCCCCACATGTGGAAGATGCTTAATGGGACGATGGGACGTTGGGACCTTGGGACGTTGGGACGCAATCAGGTGTGCAATCCCCCCCCCCGTGCATTCTCCTAACTAACTGTTCGACAGCTAGTTATTAAGGATGCGGGAAAGGTGGACTCGGTGGACTCTACTCGGCTATGTCTTTTTGGAAGCTGGTCGGACGAGGCCCATAGACCACTTTCCGCTGCTCTGAGTTACGACGATACTTCATGATATTCTCTTCCAGCGTCCGAATTTCGTCTTTCAGAGAAGAGTTTTTCTGCTTCAACTGCTCGTTTTCGTCCTGCAATTGCTTGATTTCCTGCTGGGCGGCCTGATAGGCGCGGTGCGACACGCAGGAGCCGAAGCCAAGAGCCACAATGATGGCTGAGAGGACGATGTTGAGCGTATTGCGTATACTTTTCATAGGCAATTCATTTGTATTTTCGTTTGCTAAGATAGCGATAATAATTGATAGTTTCGCAAATGAAAGGATTTTTAACTCATTCCACCTATTATTATATAGCGTTCGTGCTTGATGGTCAGACTTCTTTGTCGGCCTCCTGGATGCGGTGTAGGTGGCACAGAATGAGGTTGCCCTCATCGTCGCGCAGATGCATGCCGTTGCCACGGCAGTAGCGCCAGTAGCGGCATTCTGCACACTCGCCCTTGCGCATCCAGTCTCGCTGGCGGTAGGGCAGATAGCGCTCTTCCCATACTTGCATGAAGTCGTCGTGGTAGATGTTTCCCTGGGCGTAGTCGGCACGGATGCTGGCACAGGCTGCTATGGCTCCGTCGGCCATCACAGAGCCTACGGTGACGCCTGCCTGGCAGTCGAAGAACATGTCGCGCACTTCGCCCTCATAGCGGCCCAGGAAGCCCTCACAACCGTAAGAGGCGTCGATGGTTCCTTCGCGCCGGGTCTGACGAATGAAGTCGAGCATGCCGCGGAACTGCCGACTGGTGATTTGCATCTGCGGGTCGTTGGCTGCCCTCCCCACGGGGAAGATGGAGTAGATGCGCCAGTGGGTGATGCCTTTGCCGATGAGGTAGTCGCGGATAGAAGGCAGCTCGTCGTAGTTGTGCTGGTTGACGCAGGTGACCACGTCGGAGGCGATTCTAGGATATTGGGGCAGTAGTTGCAGGGCCTCGTCAACACGTTGGAAGCTCTGCGGGTGGCGGCGCATCCAGTTGTGGCTTTCCTCCAGGCCGTCGAGGCTGATGGTGATGCTATGCATGCCTGCCTTGCGAAGCGACTCAAGGCGCGCAGGCGAGAGAGCCAGGCCGTTGGTGACAATCCCCCATGGAAAGCCTCGCTCGAAGATGCCTTGGCCGCAAAGCTCAAGGTCGTCGCGCAAGAGGGGCTCTCCGCCCGTGATGGTGACAAACACGCGGTGAGGGTCGGTGGCACGGGCAATGCTGTCGAGCACACGGAAGAAATCCCCGCGGGGCATGTCGCTCACGCTGGCCAGCTTGCGGCAATCGCTCCCACAATGGCGGCAGCTGACGTTACACCGCAACGTACACTCCCAGAACAATTGCCTGAGCGGGTGTTCCTTGCGTATGTTTCGGCCGATGTGCGAGGCCAACTCAAGTGCAAGATGCTTGCGGATGCCCAGTTCTTTTGCCTTGCTCGTTTCTTTCATTGCCGTCGCTTTTAAAGTGTCCGACTTCGTCTCTGATAATGGTTCGAAGAGTACACTTCACGGTGGGGGTGAATACGCCCCCCCACTATGAATTAAAGTACTCTTCGAGCTCCTTTTCGGCAGAGCCAGCCTCGTTGGGCAGGTCGCGAATGATGACGCCATGCTCGAGCAGGGCAATGCGCGAACTGATGTCGACCGTATGGGCCAGGTTGTGGCTGCTGATAAGGATGGTGGCGCGGGTCTCGCGATGATAGTCGGCCAGCAGGTGTTTCAGCACATTCTGGCTGGTGGGGTCGAGGAAGTTGAAAGGCTCGTCGAGAATGATGAGCTGGGGGCGGTTGAGCAGGGTGGAGATGATGCCCACCTTCTGCTTGTTACCGGCAGACAGGTTGCGGATGAGCTTCTTCTGTCCCAGCACCTCGCCGTTCATGAAATGCTCGAAGAGCGAAAGGCGGTTGTCCACTTCTTCGTTGGTCAAGCCATTCACCTTACCAATGAAATAGAAATACTCCTCGGGTGTGAGAAAGTCGATCAGGAAGCCCTCGTCGATGTAGGCACCCGTGTGTTGTTTCCACTCTTCACTCTCGGCGGGGTTGATGAGCTCAGTAGCCGTCGGCAGGCTGGCATCGCCGTTGCCGGCCGGTGCCGTGAACGTATAGCCCACCTGGCCGTTGTCGGCCTTGAGCAAGTCGAGCATCAGACGGAAGAGGGTGGTCTTTCCTGCTCCGTTGTTTCCTACCAGGCCAAGGATGTCGCCATCGTTGATGGTGAAATGGTCGATGTCAACAGCTGTGTTCTCGCCAAACTGCTTTTTCAAATTGGTAATGGTAATCATTCTCGATGAGTTTGGGGTTAGTAAATACGGACTGGCTTATACGATTCCGCGACCGTGGCAGTTCTTGAACTTCTTACCCGAACCGCATGGGCAGGGGTCGTTACGGCCTGGCATCTTCTCCTTGACAATAGGAGTGCGGTTCTGCTGGCGGGCTGCTGCCTGCTGGTTCTGGTCAACCAAATCGTCCTTCTGCTCTGTGTAGCGCTGACTACGCTGTTCGGGAGCGGCCTCGCGCACCTCCTGCTCGGGAGCCATCTCGGGAATGGCGCCGCGCATGAGAATGCTCACAATGCGGTTGTTCATGCCATTGATCATGTTGTCCCAGATCTTCACACTCTCAAGCTTGAAGATGAGCAACGGGTCTTTCTGCTCGTAGCTGGCATTCTGAACACTATGCTTCAGCTCGTCCAGCTCACGCAGGTTCTCCTTCCAGGCATCGTCGATGATATGCAGAAGAATAGACTTCTCGAAATCCTTCACCACGGATTTGCACTCCGTCTCGTAGGCTTCCTTCAGGTTGCAGGCAATGTTGTAGACGCGCTTGCCATCCGTGACGGGCACCATAATGCGCTCGTAGACCTCACCTTGCTCCTCATAGACTCGCTTGATGATGGGCCAGGCGACGGACTTGATGCGGTCGGTCTTGCGCGTAAACGATGCCATAGCCTCGTTGAAAGAGCGCTCCTGCAAAGCCTCACGATTGTTGTCTATGAGTTCTTTCTCTGTGAACGGACACTCCATGGCGAATACCTTGAGGAACTGCTCACGGCAACCCTCATAGTCGTTGTTCTCGATGATGCTCACCACACGGTCCCAAAGCGTATTGGCAATGTCCATGCCGATGCGCTCGCCGATGAGGGCATGGTGGCGCTTGGAGTAGATAACAGTACGCTGCTTGTTCATCACATCGTCGTACTCCAGCAGGCGCTTACGGATACCGAAGTTGTTCTCCTCGACTTTCTTCTGGGCACGCTCAATGCTACGGGAAATCATAGGACTCTCAATACGCTCGCCTTCCTTGAAGCCAAGGCGGTCCATGACTGATGCAATACGCTCGGAGGCGAACAGACGCATGAGCTTGTCCTCCAGCGACACATAGAACACGCTTGAGCCCGGGTCACCCTGACGGCCGGCACGTCCGCGCAACTGGCGGTCCACACGGCGGCTTTCATGGCGCTCAGTACCGATGATGGCCAGTCCACCTGCTGCCTTCACCTCGGGCGAGAGCTTGATATCGGTACCACGACCTGCCATGTTGGTGGCAATGGTGACGGCACCCAGCTGGCGTTGCTCCTCGCTGACTTTATTGACGTCGATGTTGGCATATTTCTTGTCGCTCTCTGCCAGTTCCTGATTGTGACGGAGCGAAGAGGGCTTGTCGCAATAGGCTGTTCCATCGGCCGATACCCATACATTGCCCATGGTCGATTGTCCGGCAAGAGCCACGATGTCGGCCTCTCGCTGGTGCAACTTGGCATTCAGCACCTGGTGGGGAATGTTGCGCAATTTCAACATACGGCTGAGCAGCTCTGAAATCTCCACCGATGTCGTACCTACCAGCGTCGGGCGCCCGCTGACACGCATGCTGATAATCTCGTCGATCACGGCATTGTATTTCTCGCGCTGGGTCTTATAGACGCGGTCGTCCTGGTCATTGCGGATGACCGGGCGGTTGGTGGGAATCTCCACCACGTCGAGTTTGTAGATGTCCCAGAACTCGCCAGCCTCCGTAGAAGCAGTACCGGTCATACCAGCCAGCTTATGATACATGCGGAAATAGTTCTGCAAGGTGATGGTGGCAAAGGTCTGGGTGGCGGCCTCGACCTTCACATGCTCTTTGGCCTCAACAGCCTGATGCAGACCATCGCTCCAACGGCGGCCTTCCATGATACGGCCGGTCTGCTCGTCGACAATCTTCACCTCGCCGTCAATCACCACATACTCATCGTCCTTGTTGAACATGCAATAGGCCTTGAGCAATTGCTGGATGGTATGCACACGCTCACTCTGAACGGCATAGTGATTGAGCAACTCGTCTTTCTTGTTCAGGCGCTCTTCCTCACTCAGGCCGGTCTCAGCCTCAAGGGCAGACAGCTGGGCGGTAATGTCGGGCAACACAAACAGTTCTTTGTCGTTCACTTGCTTGGCCATCCACTCGGTACCCTTGTCGGTCATGTCGCAAGAGTTGAGCTTCTCGTCGACAACAAAGTAGAGGGGCTCAACGGCCTTGGGCATCTCACGGTTGTTGTTGGCCATGTAGTATTCCTCGGTCTTGAGCATGCCGGCTTTGATGCCTTCCTCAGAGAGATACTTGATGAGGGGCTTGTTCTTCGGCAACGACTTGTGAGAGCGGTACAACGAAAGGAATCCTTCTTCCTGCATCTTCTCGCCCTCTTTCTTGTTGCCTTCGTCAATAAGCTTCTGTCCTCCCGAAATCTTCTGCTTCGCATCAGCCAGGTATTGTGTGGCCAACTGGCGCTGAACGCCCACAAGGCGCTCTACCAGCGGCTGGTATTCCTCGAACATCTGGTCGTCGCCCTTAGGCACAGGACCAGAGATGATCAGCGGCGTACGGGCATCGTCAATCAGCACTGAGTCTACCTCGTCGACGATGGCATAGTTGTGGCGGCGTTGTACAAGGTCGGCTGGAGAGATGGCCATGTTGTCGCGCAGATAGTCGAAGCCGAACTCATTATTGGTACCGAAGGTGATATCAGCCTGGTAAGCCTTACGGCGCTCGGGTGAGTTAGGACGATGCTTGTCGATACAATCAACCGAAAGCCCGTTGAACATATAGAGAGGACCCATCCACTCTGAGTCACGCTTGGCCAGATAGTCGTTGACGGTCACCACGTGCACACCATTGCCCGTGAGGGCATTCAGGAATACGGGGAGCGTGGCCACAAGCGTTTTACCTTCACCAGTAGCCATCTCGGCAATCTTACCCTGATGAAGCACCTCACCTCCGAAGAGCTGCACATCGTAGTGCACCATTTCCCATTTCAGGTCATTGCCACCAGCTGTCCAGTGGTTATGATAGATGGCCTTGTCGCCGTCGATCGTGATAAAGTCTTTCGTGGGGTCGCCAGCCAGCTCACGGTCGAAGTCGGTAGCTGTGACGATGGTCTCTTCGTTCTCGGCAAAACGGCGTGCCGTCTCTTTCACAATGCTGAAAGCTACTGGCATCACTTCGTTCAGGGCTTCTTCGTAAATGTCGAGAGCCTCCTTGTCGAGTTTGTCTATCTGGTTGAAGATGGCCTCACGCTCATCGAGGGGAGTGTCTTCAATCGTTGCCTTGAGTTCGGCAATCTTTGCTATTTTTTCGCTGGCTGATTCTTGTACGTACTTCTGAATCTCTTTGGTCTTGGCACGCAAATCGTCATTGCTCAGTGCCTGAATCTCCGGATATACAGCTTTCACCTTGTCGACAAGGGGTTGAATGAGCTTCATATCGCGGCTAGACTTGTCGCCGAACAGTGATCTCAAAAAATTGTTGAAATTCATCTTTTATCTTTGTTTTTGTTATTACTTATTTAAAAATCCGTGCAAAGGTACAAAAAAACGTGGGAAGAGCCAAATTTATTTCAGCATTTCCTCGTAGTTGTACCTTCGGTAAGGGGGAGATAAGGTGATAAAGAGCCCCTAATTTTATGAAAAGAACTATTTTTCCAGAGGGCTACTCTGCTTTTCCAGAGGGCAACTCTGCTTTCCCAGAGGGCAACTTTATCTTTCCCGAGAGCAACTTTATCTTTCCCGAGAGCTACTATACCTTTCCAAAGGGCTATTCTGCTTTCCCAATGGGGCTACTTGACCTATTCTTCAAGGAGCCACTTCGTCGAAAGGAGCAGCCGAGCAGGCATTGGGAGCTCGTATTCTGATGGCCTTTGCTATAGTGGGAACTATGCGGTCGGCAGAGACTGGAATGGCTATGCGGCAAGCTTTCACCCCCGAGCCATAGAAAATAATAGGAAACATAGCCATCGAAGCCCGGTGTTGATAGGTTTCATGGGTTTCCTCGTTTTGTATGTTCCAACCAGGTGCCACTTCAATCAGGATGTCGCCGCAATTCACGGTGTTGTAGCCGTGGTGTATCTTTTCGGTGTGACTATCGGCAGAGGTCATCAACCGGCGGATGGTGTAGACATCTCGAACACCTGCATTTTGCATGAGGAATTCCTCGCAACGGTCTAGTATCTCGTTGAGACTCAGACGCTTCTCCTCGAGCAGTTTGTGATTGAGATAGATCTGATGAGCATAATATCCCTCCACATAATGAGCCTGACCGTAGATGGCACTCAGATATACATTCATCAGATTGGCAGTTCTGTTGATGTAGAAGGTGCCAGTGGGAATGCGGTACTTGCCATAGTCGCTATTGTCGTCGAGGGTGTAGGCCGTTCCTGAAATCACGAAAAGCACATGGCTTTTGCCCAGTGAGGTCTCTACGGTCTTAATGAGTCGGCCCAGATCGCGGTCGAGGCCTAAATAGATATCCTGCCTTTTTGTCAGTTTTTCGTCGGCACCAGCATAGTAGGTAAGCGTGAGCAAATCAGTAGCCTCGTCGGTTCCCATCTGCGACTTGATAATACATTCGAGAGCCATGTCGGTAACTGCTGTGTTAACTCCGCTTGAGAGCTGATAGCCTTTGTATTTGTTGGTGACGGCAAACTCGTTAAACCACTTCGGGACAGAGCGGAAATAATAGTTGGATGAACACCAACTGCCATTCTGCTCGTCAATCCAGAGGGCGCCATCAGCTGCATGTCCGGCCGACAAAATGGCAGCATCGCTAAAAGGAGCAATTCCATAAACTATGGCCTTTCCTTGTGTGGAGATTTTCAATTCGTCACCCAATGTGGAAGTCAGTAAATGCTGGGGTGAATGGTTGCTCAGCGTGTACACACCAGCATATTGCTTGTCGTCAACACAAGAAATAGGGCGAAGCGTTTTCCTGTCAAGCCATCGGAGTGCTGAAATACCGTGGTAGTGAGGTGTCGTACCAGTGGATAGGGTAGCGACGGCCGATGCTCTGTCGATAGGTGTAAATGGATAGCTGCCATCGGTAAACACATTCCCCTCGCTCAAGAGTCTCTTGAAGCCATCGGTCGAGTAAAGAGAGGCATATTGTTCTAAATAGTCTGTCCGCAATTGGTCTATGGCAATGCTGATGACCAGCCTCGGTGAGGAAGCAGTAGATTGTGCCTGAGCCAAAGTAGCCAGCAATGAGGCCAATATGGCGGTTGATATATATCGGTATTTCATTTGGTTCTTGGTTTTTGTAAATGTGAACAACATCTCAGCAGCAAAGAGCATGCCACAATCATCATCCCCTCGGCATAGCTTTGCAAGAGAGCGCCTATGAAAAAGAGAAGTAGCAATATGCACCATAGCTTCCACCAACCATCAGATTGCCGGTTGCGGATACGTTTGACGGCTCTCCATACAAAGAAAAGAGGTAAAGGATTCAGAGCTAGCAATTGTAGATTAAGACTGACCGTTGGATGCTGGGAAAATATCATGACAAACAAAATGCAGCCGGCTATTCCGCTCGTCAACATAATTGCACAATCATATCCCCAGAACTTCTTGTTTAAGAAATACTCTAACAGAGTGGTGAGTATAGTGATGATTAGCAGAATGATAGCACATGTGCGCGGTCTTAAAGGAAATTCTTCTTCAACGGTTTGATTAAATGCAGGAATAATGGTCTTTGTTTCTTTTACAAGTTTCCATTGGCTATCTTTTGTCTTTACAAATGCAGAAGCAAAATCGTTCTTCAGATGGTCTGGAAGAAATTGCTGCTCGCTAATGCTGGTCGGTCGGTCTGCCTTAACACCGAGCAGAATGTCATTGCCGAACCGCGCCCAAGGATGGTCTTCATTGTAGGCATGAATCATCTTGCGGAACGATGGTCCACCATCTTTTCTTTCATAGTGGATCAATGGTTTTAAGGAACCAACTATCATATCCCTGGCACGTGTGGTACAATTGTCGTAAAAATAATTGTAGCGGTACTCACGGTTTTGGGGCAGATAGTTGCGCTCCAAAGCCTCGGCTATCTCTAGTTTCACTTCTGCGGGGATGTTGAGCACTTGTTCTGTGATGCCTCTTTGCTCGTAGGCATAGGCTGCACAAAAGTCGTCGAACGGTTGCACTCCCATCTCGTAATCGGTAAGTCCAAATACAAACCGGAGTATGAAATGTGGCTTGTTAAAACTAAACATACCGTAGTTGACAGCTACATCGATGCCCTGTTCGCGGTTGATGTAGTGGATGGCGGTATGTCCGTATAAACTATAAACTTCTTGCGAGGGTTGACATGTAAGGAGACCCAAATGAATCATTGAGTCAACATGATTTGCCAATTGCGTGGGAATTTCATTCGACGCAAAAACCGACTGACTGCTACTGAAAAAGAGCAGCAGAAAGGCTATAAAATGGCTTAGAATGCTTTTAAAACGTTTCACGATGCAAAAATAACTTATATTATTTATATTACGTGCCTTTATTTCGAATTTTTTCAATAAATTTGCACCCCGAAAGGTGAAATGCACCTTTTTTGTGAGTCTTATATTAATTATAATAATGAATAAGAGATTAGCAAGTGCACTCATAGGAGTTGCTTTCGTATCTGCAATGTTTGCCCAAAGTGGCACAAACTCTCCATATAGCCAATATGGATTGGGATTGATGAGTGATCAGACCAGTGGATTCAACCGTGGTATGAACGGTCTTGGACTTGGCTTCAGAGAGTCCAATCAGGTGAACTTCATTAATCCTGCTTCCTATTCGTCAATCGATTCTCTCTCGTTTATCTTTGACGTGGGATTGTCGGGACAAATTACCAATTTCAAAGAGAATGGAGTCAGAAAGAATGCCCGTAATGGTAACTTCGAGTATGCCGTGGCTGCTTTTCGCGCCTTCCGCCATGTAGGAGTCAGTTTCGGACTTGTTCCGTTTACAAATGTCGGATACGATTATTCTCATTCCGATTATGTAGACAATTCAATGACCACGAAATATACTAATAGTTATTCTGGTACAGGTGGTCTGCACCAGGCTTATGTCGGTATCGGTGCCCAGCCGTTCAAGGGTTTCTCTGTTGGTGTGAATGTTTCATACTTATGGGGTGACATTACACGTACCATTACTAATGCCTACTCAGACGCATACATCAACTCGATGACCAAGAGCTATGAAGCTAATGTGCGTAATTACAAGCTCGACTTTGGTGCGCAGTATAGCTTGAATGTCACTAAGAAAGATGTTCTGACAATAGGAGCCACTTATGGACTTGGACACAAACTGAATGCCGACGCAAAGTGCGACATTACATTGCAAAACACACAAAGTAGCGTGTCGACGACCACTTCAATGGTAGCAGAAAATGCCTTGGAACTGCCCACAATGATAGGTGCCGGTTTTTCAGTTAATCACAATAACCGCCTGAAGATTGGCGCCGACTATCAGTTACAGAAGTGGGGCGACGTAGGATTCCCTGTTTACCAAGTACAGAACAATGTGGCTCAATATGTGGTCACCGACAATTATTTCTCTGACCGTCATAAAGTAACCATTGGTGGCGAGTGGAGCAGAAACCCGCTCAGCCGTCGTTGGTTAGATAGAGTGAAAGTCCGTTTAGGTTGTTCCTATGCCACCTCTTACCTGAAAATCAATGGTAACGACGGTCCAAAGGAGATGAGTGTAAGTGCCGGTTTTGGTATTCCATTCTCAAATGCTATTAACAGCTACATGGTTCGTCCTATTCTTAATATTAGTGGCCAGTGGGTGCGTCAGAGTGCTGATGGCTTGCTACGAGAGAATACGTTCCGCCTCAACATTGGCCTGACATTCAACGAGCGGTGGTTTGCCAAGTGGAAAGTCGACTGATGAATCGGCTCAGCGATTATCACGTGATGGTTATCATTTCATAAAGCATTCATAAAGTGAAACATCTGTTTACTTTTGCAATAGGGCTTTTGCTGGCAGCGTTCGCGGTCGGATGTGAGGAAAGCGTGGAGCATACTGCCCCGGCTATCCTCGAGCGCGATTCTGCCTCGATGATGACGACCTGGGGAGTGAATACACTCATTAGCGACTCTGGTGTCATGCGCTACCGTATAGTGACAGAGAAGTGGGAGGTAAACACCGTCAGGAATCCATCGCGGTGGATTTTCGAGAAAGGATTGTTTCTTGAGCAATTCGACCAGACATTCCATGTGGAGGCATATATTCAGTGTGACACTGCCTACTATTATGATCAGCAACGGCTATGGCATCTGAAAAGCCGTGTACGTGTGCGGACCAAAGATGGGTTGCGTTTCTCCAGTGAGGAACTCTATTGGGATCAGATGCGTCATGAGATGTACTCCAACAAGTTCTCTCATCTCGTAACGCCCCAACGCGAGATGCAAGGCAGTTATTTCCGTTCCGATGAGAATATGACTCGCTACCAAGTAAGCAATTCTAAAGGCTCGTTTGTGAAGAGTGATATGCAGAGTGAGGGTGACTCCATTATTAGTGCACCAGATTCTGTGAAAGCGGCTAAACGACCTCAGACCACATCAAAGAGAAAGACTATCAAGACAACACTATGAGCGAAATAGACATAGACATCGTAATCGGGCTATTGGTGACAATGGTATTCTCTGCCTTCTTTTCGGGGATGGAGATCGCCTTTGTCTCTAGTAACCGAATGTTGGCAGAAGTGGAGAAAGACAATCGTAACGGCTTGACTCAACGTGCTTTGTCGGTGTTTTATCGCAATCCCAACAATTTTGTCAGCACCATGTTAGTGGGCAACAATATTGCACTAGTCATTTACGGTATTCTTTTCGCACGTATCTTCGATGCGACCTTGTTCTCTGATTTGAGCGACGGCGCGCGAGTAACTGCTGATACGCTTCTCTCCACCGTTGTTGTACTCTTCACTGGCGAATTCCTGCCCAAGACTCTATTCAAAAGCAGTCCCAACAGCCTGCTCACTTTCTTTGCCATTCCTGCATGGTTGTGTTATGTTATTCTTTGGCCTATCAGTCGTTTCGCGACTTTCATCTCCCATATTCTCATGCGTATGGTCGGCATTAAGTATGAAAAGGAGCGTGAAGATGAGGAATTCTCGAAAGTGGACCTCGACTATCTGGTGCAATCAAGTATCGACAATGCACGCAACGACCAGGAAATTGAGGATGAAGTGAAGATTTTCCAAAATGCTCTCGATTTCTCTGAACTGAAGGTGCGTGATTGCATGAAGCCTAGAACCGAGATTGACGCGGTAGCCGATACTGCCGACGTGGCCGAGTTGAAGGCACGTTTCGTAGAGAGTGGACATTCAAAGCTGATAGTTTACCATGATGACATTGACCACATTACTGGTTATGTACATTCGTCCGACTTGTTCAAAATGGCCGGTAAGATTGGTGACACACAAGTCATTACCGAAAGCGGACTTATTGTCCGGAAAATGCCATTTGTGCCTGAGACAATGACGGGTCGCAAATTGATGCAGATATTCCTTCAGCAGAAGAAAAGCCTGGCTGTAGTAGTTGATGAGTTTGGTGGAACGAGTGGAATTGTCTCACTTGAGGATATTGTAGAAGAGATTTTCGGAGAGATAGAAGACGAGCACGACAATTCTAATCTTGTCAGCAAACAGCTTTCAGATGGAGAGTATCTGCTTTCGGCACGTCTGGAAATTGACACGGTGAACGAACGGTTCGATCTGGACCTTCCAGAGAGTGATGAGTATATGACGGTTGGCGGATTGATACTTCACGAGTATCAAAGTTTCCCAAAATTAAATGAGGTTGTGCGCATTAACGACCGTTATGAGTTCCGCATCATTAAGAATACAATGACAAAAATAGAGCTTGTACGGCTAAAAGTGCTGGCAGACAAATAAATTCTGACCGAAAAATTCCTTTATTTCATAAAATTGTAGTAATTTTGCAGGCAATTGTAAAAAAACGAGTAATCGGATAAAATAAAAACAATAAATAAAATTCAAAACAAATGGCAGCATTAGGAAAAATTAGAAGCAAAGGCGCCCTGCTGATTGGTATTATCGGTTTGGGCCTTTTCGCATTCATCGCTGAAGAGGCTGTTCGCTCATGCGAGTCAAGCCGTAACAACCAGCGCCAGCAAATTGGCGAGGTGCTGGGTGAGAAAATGGATGTACAGAACTATCAGAAGCTGATTGACGAGTACACCGATGTCATGAAGATGACACAGGGTCGTGACAACCTCACAGACCAAGAAATGAATCAGGTGAAGGACATGGTTTGGAACCAGTATGTTCAGAACAAACTTATTGCCGACGAGGCAGGTAAGCTGGGACTGACCGTTACAGACGAGGAGCTTCAGAACATTCTCAAGCAGGGAACAAACCCCATGCTCATGCAGACTCCGTTCGTTAACCAGCAGACTGGTCGTTTCGATGCAGAGCAGCTGAAGCAGTTCCTTGCCCAGTATAAGAGTGTGAAGAACACCAACCCACAGGCCGCTGAGCAGTATAGCAAGATTTACAATTACTGGACATTCATCGAGAAGAACCTCCGCCAGCAGCTCCTTGTTCAGAAATATCAAGGTCTTCTCTCTCACTGTCTTATTTCTAACCCCGTATCCGCTAAGGCCGCATTTGTTGCTGAGAACGAGGAAAGTACCATCGAGCTGGCCGCATTCCCCTATAGCGATATCAAGGACGATGCCGTGAAAGTGAGCGATGCCGACATTAAGGCTAAGTATAATGAGATGAAAGACCGTTTCGTGCAGTATGACGAAACCCGCGACATCAAGTATGTTGATTTTCAGGTGACTCCTTCAGCTACCGACCGCACAGCTCTTCTGAAGACCGTGACCGATCAGGCCGCTCAGTTGGCTCAGGCTGCTGATCCCTCAGAGATTGTTCGCAAGAGTGGTTCACTCGTCAGCTATCTTGGTCTGCCCGTCACAAAGGCTGCATTTCCCTTCGACATTGCTCAGAAGATTGATTCGATGGCTGTTGGACAGACTACTGCTGTTACCGAAAACAAGCAGGACAATACATTTAATGTGGTTCGTTTGATGTCGAAAGTGCAGCTGCCCGACTCTGTTCAGTTCCGTGCCATTCAAGTAGGCGGTGAGACCATTGAGGAGGCTCATAAGCGTGCCGATAGTATCTATACAGCCCTGAAGGGTGGTGCTGATTTTGCAGCTATTGCAAAGGTATATGGTCAGACAGGCGCTGAGAACTGGCTCACATCTGCTCAGTATCAGAATTCTCCTTCTATCGACAAAGATACAAAGGCTTATCTTGAGGCTCTCAACACAATGGGCGTAAAGGAACTGCGTAATCTTTCGATGACAAATGGTAACATCATCATTGAGGTGCTCGATCGTAAGGCTATGACCACAAAATATGTGGCTGCAGTTATTAAGAAGACCATCGATTTCTCTAAAGACACTTATTCTGCTGCTTACAACAAGTTCTCGCAGTTCGTTAGCGAAAGTCAGAATCTTGAGCAGCTTGAGAAGAATGCTCAGAAGTATGGCTTCAAGGTTCAGGAGCGTCCTGGCATGCGCAATGCAGAGCACTATGTTGCTGGTATTCCTGCTACTCGTGATGCTTTGAAGTGGATTTTCGACGAGGCTAAGGAAGGCGGCATCTCTCCGCTGTATGAGTGCGGTGAGAACGACCGTATGCTCGTTGTTGCTCTTACAAAGGTTCACCCCGTTGGCACTCGTTCATACAAAGACACTCAGGTGAATGAATACCTGAAGTCTGAGGTGCTGAAAGACAAGAAGGCCGAGCAGATTCTGGCTAAGATCAAGGGCGTGAAGAGCATTGATGAAGCCAAGAAGCAGGGTGGTAAGGTAAGCGATGTCAATCAGGTCACATTCTCTGCTCCTGTGTTCCTAACCGCTACTGGTGCTAGTGAGCCTGCTCTTAGCGGAGCCGTGGCTGCTACAAAAGCCGGTCAGTTCAGCAAAAATGCTGTTAAGGGTAATGCTGGTGTATACCTCTTCAAAGTGAAGGAAAAGAAGAACCGTGGTGGCAAGTTCGATGCCAAGGCCATGGAGCAGCAGCTTCGCCAGAAGGCTCTCCAGTCAGCAGGAAACTTCATGCAGGAGCTCTTCATTAACGCAAATGTGAAGGACAATCGTTACATGTTCTTCTAATATATAATAAGGTATAATTAAGCAGCCTGCTCATACATTGCGTATTAGCAGGCTGCTTTTTTGTTTTTTTGTATTTGTAAAAACGAGGATTCGACTCTAAATCTTATTGATATCAACATATCCATGCATGACGGCATAGATGGTGAGAGCGCTTACACTCTTCATTCCAAGTTTATCCATGATGTTTTTGCGATGTGTAATTACTGTTGCCAGCCCGATATTCAGTTTCTCTGCAATCTCTTTATTGATATATCCCTGAACTATCAGCGAGATGACCTCAATCTCTCTGTCGGATAGAATTTTTGCCTGTAATGCTTTCGGCATTGCTGGTAAGTTGCGCCCATGGGCATGGGCTCTTTGCTCCAGTGCCAGTATAGCCCGCACAAGCTGTGATTCTGGCACATTGATGCAGAGGCTGTGAAAACCTTTCAGTTGAGAGTTAACATCAATAGAAAGGGTAAGCACTATGGTCTTCATCCTTCGTTCGGTGAAAAAAGGGAGGTTCTCGATAACAATATTCATCGAGACGAAATAATGAACATACGAATCGGGCATATTTGCTTGTAGTTCAGCCAACGAGCCGAAAGTGTCGACCGTCATAATAGGCATCACATTCTGCAAAATACTCTTCAGTCCCATTGCTGCCAGCGTATTGGCATCAATGATAGCCATCTTAGGGCGTCCTTGCATGTTCACCATTTTATCCATGCTGCAAAGTTACGAAATAATTTTAGAATTCATATTCATTCAATAAAAAAACTTTCTCACCAAAACAGATGAGAAAGTTGTATAAGCCGTCTTTAGGCTACTAGAGTGCATGTTTGGAATCCTAGAGTGCATCTTTGGAATCCTAGAGTGCGTCTTTGGAATCCTAGAGTGCGTCTTTGGAATCCTAGAGTGCGTCTTTGGAATCCTAGAGTGCATCTTTGGAATCCTAAAGTACATCTTTGGAAATGCAGCAAGTGTTTAGAGGTGTTTCCAACACTATTTTAATTCTTGCAAGCGGGCGATGTATTTACCAAGAATATCGAACTCAATGTTGACAACAGTCCCTACCTCAATATCACAGAAGTTTGTGTGCTCGAGCGTGTATGGGATAATGGCAACTTGGAAAGTATTGTCAGTCGGATTGCAAACTGTGAGCGATACACCGTTTACTGTCACGCTCCCTTTATCAACCGTAAAATAGCCACGACGTGCCATCTCTACATTCCGCTCATATTCGAAAGTAAAATAGGTACTTCCATCAGCATCACTTTTTTCGATGCAACACGCGGTTTGATCGACATGTCCTTGCACGATATGCCCATCCAAGCGTCCGTTCATGAGCATTGAGCGCTCGACATTTACCTTGTCACCCTCGTGAAGTATACCCAGATTTGAGCGTAGCAAGGTTTCTTTCATGGCTGTTACAACGTATGTGGGTACGTCTTGCTGGGTGTTGATAGCAACTACGGTGAGGCAAACACCATTGTGGGCAACACTTTGGTCAATCTTCAGCTCATTGACGAATGAACAAGTGAGAGTGAAATCAATATTCTCTTGATATTTCTTAATGGCAACAACCGTTGCGAACTCTTCGATAATTCCGGAAAACATAATGTAAAATGAGAATTGTGAATTGAGGATAGGAAAAGAAAAGAGGGTCGCACCGATGATGTGATGAAACTCCTGTTTCATACGATTTGAACGCTCTCCGCCTTTGTAATCCACCGGCACTGCTGCTGCCCCGAAGGGTGTGGCCCGCCATTGGCAAGAGAAGGCATCTCGGTTTTGTGTGCTAATTTGATGAGTATCCCGATCTAACCGATACGACCCTTTCTATGTGCAAAGATAATACTTTATTGTTTACCTTCCAAATTTTTTCAGATGATTTTTCTGTTCTTTTCCATTTATTCAGCTGCCGCAAGTAGTATCTCGCTCAATGTAGGATGGATGTGCACCATCTGACTCAATTCATGTAGGGTTGTGTTCTTGCACATCAGCACGCTTGCCTCTTGGGCTAGGTCTGCCGCATGCGCACCAAACACATGACAACCTATGATATGGCCTTCAGCATCTGCCATTAATTTGAGCATACCTTCGCTTTCGTTCATGGCCAAAGCCTTTCCGTTGGCACGGTAGAAACTCTTGTGGCAGGTGTACTCCATTCCGCGTTCCTTGCACTGGTCTTCTGTCAGTCCCACGCATCCAGCCTCAGGATGGGTGAAGATGGCAGCAGGCATCACATCAAGACGAATGTTGTCATGACGCCCCAAGATGCAGTTGACGGCATGTACGCCTTGCATCTCTGCAGCATGTGCCAGCATCTGTCGGCCATTCACATCGCCAATAGCATAGATACCAGCAACAGAGGTCTGCATATCATCATTGACTACGATGCCTCTGCGGTTGTCGTACTCGAAACCAGCATTTGCAAAGTCATCACTGACACGAGGTGCGCGACCAACAGCTAGCAGTACCTCATCGGCTACAATCGTCTGACGCTTGCCTTTGCGCTCGAAGGTTACACCTTCTTTCGTTATGGCCTTGACTGCTGATTGCATATAGAAAGTAACACCGCGTTTCTCGAGCACTTTGCGCAGGCGTTTAGCTATGTCGCTGTCAAGAGCGGGCAAACACTCCTTCAAGAATTCGACAACTGTGACCTCAACACCAAATGAATTGAAGATACTGGCAAATTCCATTCCAATGACACCGGCGCCCACAATACAAAGCGAGCGGGGTAGCACATCATTGTGGAGTAGGAAAGCAGAGTCGCATGCAGCCTCTGGATCCCACTCTTCCAATCTGAGCATCTTGCTGACCGAACCAGTTGCAACGATGATGTTTTGTGCCGTATAAGTTTCACCCTTGCTATCTGTAACAGTGTGCGCATCAACAAACTTGGCACAGTCACGAACCAAGGTGATTCCTGGCTGTGAGAGCAATGTCTCGATACCGCTGCGAAGACTCTCGAGGACTTGATTCTTACGCTCAACCACTTTCTTGAAATCAAGCGTGTATCCATCGCCATTCAAACCGTAAACGTCAGCCTCTTTCAGCGTCTGAACAATCTCAGCGTTACGTGCAAACGACTTGGTGGGGATGCATCCTTCATTCAAGCATGTACCACCAACATGACTGTTTTCGAAAACAATCACATTCAGGCCGTTCTTTGCAGCATATTCAGCGGCGCGGTATCCACCCGGACCCGCGCCGATGATAATCAGATCACTTGTTGTCATTGATCATTTGTTTATAGGTTGTAATGGGGTGCTTAGCAGCCAGTACATCGTCCACACGACCAATAGGAGTGTTATGAGGAGCACTCTTCACTTCATCGGGAATGTTTTTTGCCTCTTCGGCAATCTTGCGCATCACACCAATGAATCCGTCGATGGTCTCCTTGCTTTCGTTCTCGGTGGGCTCTATCATGAGACTTTCGTGGAAAAGCAGCGGGAAATAGATAGTTGGAGCATGGTAACCATAGTCGAGCAGTCGCTTGGCAACGTCCATTGTTGTGACACCTGTCGACTTATCCTTCAGACCGTCGAAAACAAACTCGTGCTTGCAAAGACCGTCAATGGGAAGTTCGTAAACATCTTTCAGGCTATCCTTAATGTAGTTGGCATTGAGTGTGGCCAATGGACCTACCATCTTGATGTTCTCTTTACCGAGTGACAGAATATAGGTGTATGCACGGAGTACTACGCCAAAGTTTCCAAAGAAGGAACCAACACTACCAAGAGACTTCTCGTAGTCACCTGTCTCAACACGAAGGCTTGTCTCGTCGGCGGAAAGAACAACGCGTGGGGTGGGGAGGAACTCTTCCAATCCGGCACGCACACCGATGGGACCACTACCTGGACCGCCACCTCCGTGAGGAGTTGAGAATGTCTTGTGAAGATTGATGTGCATTACATCGAAGCCCATATCGCCAGGACGGCTCACACCGAGCATAGGATTGAGGTTGGCTCCATCGTAATACATCAGACCGCCACATTCGTGAACAATTTTCTGAATCTCTGGAATCTCCTGCTCGAAAAGACCTAGTGTGTTGGGGTTGGTCATCATCATGGCAGCTACCTGATCACCCTGCTCCTCGATGAGTTTTTTCAAGTCCTCAACGTCAACAAGACCGTTTTCACGGCTCTTTACCTCGATCACGTCGAGTCCGCAGACAGCAGCAGATGCGGGGTTGGTGCCGTGGGCAGAATCGGGAATAATAACCTTGGTGCGCTTCTCGTCACCACGGCTCATGTGGTAAGCTCTGATTACCATCAGACCTGTCAACTCACCATGAGCGCCAGCACAAGGATTGAGTGTGAACTCGCTCAAGCCAGTGAGAGCAGCCAGCGACTGTTGCAAACCATAATACACTTCGAGTGCTCCCTGGCAAGTCTCTGCCGGCTGAAGAGGATGCAACGATGTGAACTCTTTCATAGCTGCAATCTCTTCGTTGATGATCGGATTATATTTCATGGTGCAACTTCCGAGCGGATAGAAACCATTGTTCACACCGAAGTTGTTAGCCGAATGGTTGGTGTAGTGACGTACGACCGTCATTTCATCGCACTCAGGCAGCTCTGCATCTTCTGTGCGGCGCAAGGCAGCGGGAAGCTCTGTTGTTGCGTGGCCTTGGTATGAGTTTTTCGGCAACGAGTAGCCGCGGCGGCCAGCGTGAGACAACTCGAAAATCAGATTGCCATATAACTTGTTATTCATTGCTCTTCTCCTCCTCCAAAGTTATGATTTCCACTAATTCGTTGATATCTTCCATCGAGCGTTTTTCTGTTACGGCAAACATGATAGTGTGGTCATCGATTTTTACACCTGCCAGATAGCCGTATTCAATACACTTTTTCTGCAATGCATCTACATCGCCGTCATACGTGACACAGAACTCATTGAAGAAAGGTTGGTCATAGGTAAGTTGGAACTTTCCGGTAGCCAACAATTTGTCACACAGATAATGAGCTCCTGCATACGACAGTTCGGCAGCTTCTTTAAGTCCCTCTTTACCCATTACCGACAGATAAATAGTGGTAAAGAGGGCCATCAAACTCTGATTTGAGCAGATGTTCGATGTGGCCTTCTGTCTGCGGATGTGCTGTTCGCGAGCCTGCAGAGTGAGGACAAATGCACGCTGTCCGCGGTTGTCTTGTGTCATACCTACAATGCGACCAGGCATCTTGCGGATGAGTTTCTCTGTGCAGCACATGTAGCCAACGCCAGGACCGCCAAATGTCATTGGGATTCCTAGGCTCTGACCATCGCCTACGGCAATGTCAGCCCCCCATTCTTTCGGAGTTTTCAGTACAGCAAGGTCGGATGCTACACTGTTAATCACGAATAAGGCTTTCTTCTCGTGAGCTGCATCTGCAAAACCAGTATAATCTTCAACAATACCATAATAATTAGGCATCTGAACTATCACGCCAGCAACTCCGCCCTCATCGAGCTTAGCTTGCATATCGGCTTTGTCGGTAACACCATCTTTCTGTGCGATGCTGACCATCTCAATTCCCTGATACTTGGCATAAGTGTCAACCACTCGGCGGATTTTGGGATCTACTGTCTCGCTGATAAGCACCTTGTTCACCTTCTTTCCTGCAGATACTGCCATCATGGCAGCTTCGGCTGTAGCTGTGGCACCATCATACATCGAAGCATTAGAAATGTCCATGCCTGTGAGTTCCGCCATCATGCTTTGGAACTCGAAGATATAGTGCAATGTGCCTTGAGAAATCTCAGCTTGGTACGGTGTGTAACTGGTGAGGAACTCTGAACGTGCAATGATGCTAGGTACGATAGAGGGTGTATAATGGTCGTAAACTCCAGCTCCGGCAAAGCAGGTAAGCTGGTCGTTCATCATGCCGAGAGTATCGAACAATTCGCGTATTTCCAATTCGCTCATGGCTTCAGGCAAATCATAGTCGCCCTTGAAGCGAATGCTCTCGGGAATCTCAGCAAAGAGGTCATCCAATGAGTGCAGGCCGGACTTGGCTAGCATCTGTTGGATTTCTTCTTCTGTATGCGGGAAAAACTTATAATTCATGTTAATGTTTATTTAAACTGCAAATTGCACAGATCTGCCAGCCAAATGGTAGCAGAACCGTGCAATTGTTAATTACAGAGATTGTTACTTCTCGCAGAAAGCAGCATAAGCCTCAGCGTTCATCAAGCCTTCCAACTCAGCGGCATCGCTTAGCTCCACTTTAATTATCCAGTTCTCAAATGCATCCTGGTTTACCAACTCTGGTGTATCCTCAAGAGCCTCGTTCACTTCAACTACTGTTCCGCTGACGGGAGAAATCAAGTCGCTGGCAGCTTTTACACTCTCAACGGCGCCAAAATCCTCACCAGCCTCAACCTCGTCGTCAACCTCAGGCATATCCACATAAACGATGTTGCCCAATGCGTGCTGAGCATAGTCGGTGATACCAATGAAACCGAAATTACCTTCTACGCGTACATACTCGTGTGACTCACTGTAGTAGAGTCCTTCAATCACTTTAGCCATAGTTTTAATAAAATGTTTTAATGGGTTTATTGATGATAATTTATTATCTTGAAACTTATTATCTGTTCTACATGTTTGCCGGAAGAATACTTGTTATTTCTTATAGTGCTTGTCATAGAAACGTTTCTTAACAACGACACCGGCAAAAGTCTTCTTGCGGATTTGGACTTCCAACTCTGTGCCCAATTTGCCATGAGCGGCATCTACAAGTGCCATACAAACACTCTTGCCAGTTGAGATGGAGTTGTAACCGGTAGTTACCTCACCAATCTTCTCACCCTCGAAGAGAACAGCGTAGCCGTGGCGTGGAACAGCTTTGTCTTTCAGTTCAATGCCTACAACGCGCTGTTTCGGACCTTCTGCTTTCTGCTGAGCCAGAGCTTCCTTGCCGATGAACTCTTCCTTGTCAAGTTTCACGAACATGCTCAAACCAGCCATGATAGGAGTGATGTCGGCTGAAAGTTCGTCACCATATAAAGGCAGACCGACCTCGAAGCGGAGGGTGTCGCGGCAACCAAGACCACAAGGCTTGCAACGCCCGCTGGCCATCAGCTTGTCCCACTGTTCACGAATGAACTCATGAGAGCCATAGATCTCAAATCCGTCCTCACCAGTATAGCCTGTGCGGCTGATGATTACATCACCGATGGTCTTAACAGTATAGAATACAAGCTCTTTGCAGGAAAGTCCAAGAACTTCCTCCACTACAGTCTCAGCCATAGGACCTTGAACGGCCAACTGTCCATAATAATCAGAGCAATTCTCGAGTTCCACGTCGTAACCTTTGGCCTGCTCTTGTATCCATGCCCAGTCTTTATCAATATTAGCTGCATTAATAACGAGGAAGAAATCTTGTTCCCCCATCTTATAAACTAGCAGATCGTCTACAACACCACCATTCTCGTAGCACATCATGCCATAGTAAATCTGGCCAATAGGAGCGTTGGCTATGTCGTTTGTGAAGATGTGATTCACAAACTTTTCAGCATCTTTACCTTTAACGGTCACTTCGCCCATATGGCTGACATCAAATACTCCGCAATCCTGGCGCACAGCATTGTGCTCCTCGATAATGCTTGAATACTGAATGGGCATATCGAAACCACCGAATGGTGAAATCAGCGCGCCCAGCGCTACGTGTTTGTCGTAAAGACAAGTCTTTTTATTTTCCATATTATTTTAGTTAGGTTATTAATTTCTTATTATATAAATTCAGATTACTCTCTTTCATTCTCATCACCTAGCAATAAGTCTACCATATCTTGCTTAGTTAGGTGAAGAATATAGTCACTCATGTTCTCGGGCAGACATTTATTGATGGCCTCACGCTCATACCTTACGCCTTTGAGTTGTTGCAATACAGCACCGATGTCACCCACAATAAAATAGTCGCCCATGAGATTCACTTCTTTAATTAATACGTTTTTCAACTCAATTTGTACCTCGAACATGCCAACATTCTCAATCCGTTTTTGCCTAATCATGGCATATTTGGGGTTTTTGCCATAGATGAAGTCGTTTTGGAGATATTCTTGCATCATATCCTCAATTCTTTCTATTGCATTCTTGTCAAGCACAATCTCATTGGTGCAGAGGTGGCGGCGTACAAATTGTTTGAATTCGTCAATAGGTAAGTTGATATGGTCTTTCAACAATGTGATATGTTGTCTAACGCTTTTCACGCCCTTGCTAACGAGTTTTGCATCGCTGGGTGTAATACTGCCCACCATGTTTTCAAGATTTGTGTCATAGAGCATGGTGCCATGAACGATACTACGGCCAGGAATGTGGTAGAAAGCATTACCAGAAACTTTTTTCCCGTCAATTAGTATGTCATTCCTACCCGTAGCCTTCGCATTTACGCCTAATTGACATAAAACTAGGGCCACCATATTTACATATCTGTTGAATGTTAGGTTTACATTTTCATCCTTTGTAATATAAGAAAACATGACATTATTTCTATCAGAGTATACGCAACCGCCACCGCTTTTCCTTCTGAACATCTTAATGCCTTTCTTTTGGCAATAGTCGATATTCACTTCGCTGTAGATGAGTTGGTTGCGTCCAAAGATGACAGTAGGTTCCGTCTGCCACATAAAGAATGCATCGTCCACATCCATGTAGCGGGCGATATATTCTTCCATGGCCAAATAGAACACCAAAAGCCTGTCTTTTTCCTCAGGTAACGAAATATATGTCATCTAGATGATTCTAGGTATGGTTTTCATCGTGCAAATATAATAAATTATTTGCAGAAAGTACGTGTTTTCTTGGCTAAAAAAAGTTATTCAAATGAAGATTTTTTTTATCTTATTCAGTCTGGACTGACTTTTGTCCGATTTCTGTCATTTTGTTATAATAATAGCTATTTTCCTGTCGTTTTGGAAATGGCCTATCCTTCATAAATCATTAGCTTCAACGTTTCTGCTTTCTTTTTGCATAATACTTAACGGCTAAGTAGAGCATAATAATGACAACAATTACTATGATGCCCCATTTGATATATTCGCCATACTCAATAATCTTGTCGTTCAGTTGATCCTCTGGTACAAACCCGTGAAACCACCATCCCAAGGCAGCCAATATGCAATTCCATAAACCTGCTCCCAGTGTTGTGTAAAGCAAGAATTTCCAGTAGTTCATTTTAGAGAGTCCGGCAGGGATCGAAATCAGATGACGTATGCCAACAATAAGTCTGCCTGTAAACGTTGCCACCGCTCCATGGTTGTTGAAATATTGTTCACTCTTCTCCACTTTCTCTTGGTTGAGCAGGCACATATGTCCCCAGCGGCTATTAGCAAAACGGTATATCACCGGGCGACCGAGGTAGTAGCCTGCAATGTAGTTGATGCTCGCACCGATGTCTGCTCCAATAGTGGCGAACATGATAACGAGAAATATGTTTAAATTACCAGCTGCGGCATGATAAGCAGCTGGAGAGACAACCAATTCAGAGGGAACAGGAATTACGGTGCTCTCAAGAAGCATCAGAAAAAGAATAGTACCGTAATTAAGATTTCCTAGTAATGTTGTAATCCAGTTCATATTGCATGATGATGTGTGAGAAGGCTTGCCGACAAAGGCTATTCCTTCTTATTCAACTTTATTTCGTATGTATAATAATCCCTTGGAGGAAGATCGGATGGGTACATGTCTCCTAATATAATACTTGTCTCGTATGGAACCTCCTTACACGCCTTTTCTAAATAAAACAGATAGTCGTTTCTCCTTTTTAGGAATAGACAGCAGGCAGCCAAGTATGGTAATGCATCTGCATAATCTTTAACTTGTGCGGCATAGCGTTGATAGAAACTGAGTGCATCATCATAATTTTCCAGTAAGAATAAGGCGTTGGCCTTTGCCAGAAGTGCAACAGAATTATCGGGCTGTATGGCCAAAGAGTACTCACTGCTACTCAAAGATTCGGGAACCTTTCCGCTTGCCATCTGGCACCCAGCCAAATAGTTCCACAGTTGATTGTCGTAAGGATTCTTGTCAAGCAGGTCGTTTAGCATTTGCTCTGCCTCACTATAGTTATGCTTGCAAATCAGAATTCGAGACTTAATCACACACCACTCATCATCGGGGGCAATCCTTGAGCGCTCTAGCCACTGCTCAGCATAGCCGGCAAGATCGTAATCAACAAAAAGTGTAGCTACATCGAGCACATAGTCGTCAATATCGTTATCGTCTATCTCATCCAGGTGCTTCAAAAGATACTCATTGGCTGCCGCTGGTTGATGATCTACGACTAAGATTTCTGCCATGATGTAAAGATAGTCAAAATCGGTTTTGTCGTCTATTTGTTCTGCTAGAAGTATGGCCTTTTCTGGGTTATTCTGAACAAGAAGGGCCTCACGTGCCATAAACACGAGAGGTCCTGTTGCGCCCGGGTAGATGTTAGCAGCATGAGTGGCAACTCCAAGGGCTCGTTCTGTATCGCCCTTCATGTGGTAATATTCGGCAATATCAGTATATTCATCTGCATCCAGCAAGACAGGATTCCCAGTCTTTTCCGTTTCCTCGTATTCACGAAGAATTCGAAGAAACTCTTTGCTGCTATAATATGAATCGTTCCCCAACATTCTCGAAACTCGTTGCCTGTAGCCTAGTTGTTCTACTTTTTATTTGTTGGACGTGACTTGCTTCTTGGCCCAAGTATCCTTGAGTCCCACCGTCTTGTTGAACACGGGGTGCTCATCAGTGCTGTCTGCGTCGGCCATGAAATAGCCAATACGCTGGAACTGCAAGTATTGTCCGGGCTTCATCGATGCAGCGAAAGGCTCTACGTAGCAATTGTTCATTACTCGCAAACTCTCGGGGTTGATCATCTGCTTCATGGCTGTTACTGCATCACAGTTCTGTTCCTCTCTGATTCGAGCAAGCTCATCACGAGGATTCTCTACTTGCCACAAACGGTCGTATAGCCTAATTTCGGCATTTACAGCGTGATCGCAACTTACCCAATGTAGGGTCTTGCCCTTGATTTTACGGTTAGAGCCGGGCATACCACTCTTCGACTCTGGGTCGTAAGTGCAATAGACGGTTGTCACACGTCCGTTTTCGTCTTTCTCACAACAATTCTCTTCGTTGCATTTAATAATATAAGCATTCTTCAAACGAACCTCCTTGCCGGGAGCCAGACGCATGAATTTCTTTTCTGCAACCTCCATGAAATCATCTCGCTCAATCCACAACTCGCGACTAAACTCTATCTGGTGTGTGCCATCGGCCTCATTCTCAGGATTGTTCACCGCGGTCAGCTGTTCAGTTTGTCCTTCAGGGTAGTTTGTAATAACCACCTTGATGGGGTCAAGAACTGCACTTACACGAATGGAGCGGCCATTCAGATCATCTCGAACAGCACTTTCCAACAAAGCCATCTCGTTAAGAGCGTCATATGTAGTATACCCAATTTTATCAATAAATTTAATGATACTCTCAGGACTGTAACCACGGCGTCTGAAGCCGCAGATGGTCGGCATGCGTGGGTCATCCCAACCATTTACCATTCCTTCGTTGACCAATGCCAGCAAGTTGCGTTTTGACATCAAAGTGTATGAGAGGTTTAACTTGTTGAACTCTGTCTGTCGAGGACGGAAATCTTCTATGTTCTCTGTTTCTCCCTTATACTCCTTCATCCACGTTACAAACAGATCGTACAAAGGGCGATGTTCTACAAACTCTAACGTACAGAGCGAATGGGTTACCCCTTCCAAATAATCACTTTGACCGTGAGTGAAATCATACATCGGGTAGGCGTTCCACTTAGTGCCGGTTTTTACGTGGGGAATATTTAGCACACGATAAATCAACGGATCGCGGAACAACATATTGGGATGAGCCATATCGATCTTAGCACGAAGCACCATTGTTCCTGGCTCACAATTACCACTGTTCATGAATTCGAAAAGACGCAGATTCTCCTCGATAGGACGGTCACGGAAAGGACTGTTCGTGCCAGGACTTGTCGTCGTACCTTTCTGTTGGGCAATCACCTCTGCGCTCTGCTCGTCAATATAAGCGCGCCCATTCTTAATCAACCAGACTGCAAAATCCCACAACTCCTGGAAGTAATCACTTGCATAATAGACATTTGCCCATTGAAAACCCAGCCACTGGATATCTCTTTCGATGCTCTCAATATATTCAGTATCCTCTTTCACTGGATTGGTATCGTCGAAGCGCAGGTTACAAGTCCCTCCATATCGCTTTGCAATACCGAAGTCGATAGCAATAGCTTTGGCATGGCCAATGTGAAGGTATCCATTAGGCTCTGGAGGGAAACGCGTTTGAATGCGGTTGCCATTTTTACCCTCAGCCAAGTCTTTCTCAACCATCTGCTCTATAAAGTTGAGGCTCCTTTTCTCTTCATACGTGGTTTCTTTGAATTCTGTCATATTTCTATGTTATTAATTTGAGTACAAAGGTACGTCAAAAAGGCCGAAAACCCAAGGAAAAGGCTTTTTTTTTTCTTTTTTATCGAAAATATGTTATTAAACATAAAATTTAATTTGTTTGGTATATAAAAAACATTTACCTTTGTGCTCGTTATCCTGAATACAATCTTTTTACCTTAAAGAAACTAATACCTATTGAGATTGAGTGCCTCGCTCTGTGAAGAGCCGGGCATTTCGTTTTTCAATAGGTTTCTAAACTCAAAAACAATACTAATAAATGTCAAGTTTTAGCTTATCCCCCATACAATAAAAAAGTCGGGAACAACCACTCCCGACTTTTCCAGACCTTATTCTATTATGTTCTATTATGCTCGCTACCTCGATTAGCTTAGGAAACCAAGCAAAGCACCTGCGGCAACTGCAGAACCAATAACACCAGCTACATTTGGACCCATAGCGTGCATGAGCAGGAAGTTGTGACGGTCGTACTCCAATCCAATGTTGTTGGAGATGCGTGCGGCCATAGGAACGGCACTGACTCCTGCGTTACCAATGAGCGGGTTAAGTTTCTTTTCCTTTGGAAGGAAGAGGTTCATGAACTTCACGAACAAAACACCGCTGGCACTAGCTACGATAAAGGCCATGGCTCCCACGGCAAATATGAAACATGTGTTGAGCGTGAGGAATTCACTGGCCTGAGTAGAACAGCCTACGGTAAGACCCAAGAGCATCACCACTATGTCATTGAGGGCGGTACCGGCAGTCTTTGCCAAACGGGTGGTCTTGCCTGATTCCTTTAGGAGGTTGCCGAAAAAGAGCATACCAAGCAAAGGCAGACCAGAGGGAACAATGAAGGTGGTAAGCAACAATCCGATAATTGGGAAGAGAATGCGCTCTGTCTGGCTAACGTGACGGGCAGGTTTCATGCGGATGACACGCTCGCGCTGTGTGGTAAGCAGGCGCATAAGTGGTGGCTGGATGAGCGGCACAAGGGCCATGTAAGAGTAGGCACACACGGCAATAGCTCCCATGAGGTTAGGACTAAGTTTACTCGAGAGGAAAATGGCTGTGGGACCATCGGCTCCTCCAATGATGGCAATACCTGCTGCCTGGTTGGGCTCAAAGCCTAGGGCAAGGGCGAACATATAAGCGCCAAAGATTCCGAACTGCGCAGCGGCTCCTATGAGCACGAGTTTAGGATTAGCAATAAGCGCTGAGAAATCTGTCATGGCTCCTATTCCCAGAAAAACGAGTGGGGGATACCATCCCTGGCGTACGCCCTGATAGAAGATATTGAGCACCGAGTTGTCTTCATAAAGACCAATCTCCAGTCCTGCGTCAGCACGGAAAGGAATGTTACCCAAGATGATGCCCAAACCGATGGGAATCAGCAGCAAGGGCTCGAAATCTTTGCGGATGGCTAGATATATGAGTACTGCGCCAACCACAATCATGATGAGGTTTCCCGCCGTGGCATTGGCAAAGCCGGTGTAGGTGAGAAACTCATTGAAATTACTTACGAGAAATTCTGTAAAACTCATAATGGTACGGTTTGTCGGTTAGCCAATAGTGACAAGGGTAGAGCCTTCCATGACTGTCTCACCCTGATTGACCAGCACAGAAGTAATAGTGCCGGCACATTCAGCTTCGATATTGTTTTGCATCTTCATGGCCTCGAGAATTACAACAGTCTCACCCGCCTTCACGGTGTCGCCTACCTTGACCTTCACCTCGGTAATAGTACCGGGTAGAGGAGCTATAACCTTGCGGCCAGCCCCCTCTTCCTTAGGAGCTGGTGCCGGAGCTGCGGGAGTCGGAGCTGCAGGCTTGACGAACTTGGCACCCTGTGACACTGGTGGTGTTACATGGACGTGCTGCTTGACGGTAGCCTTGACGGGCTCCTTCATCTCAACCTCGAAAGGAATACCATTGACGGTTACTTTGGCAATATTGCCTTCTACTTCTTCGATCTCTACTTTGTAGTCGACCCCCTGAACTTTATATTCGTACGTATTCATAATTGTTATATTCTTGTCCATTTTGAATGTTTAGGATTGATGGTGATAATGCCGCTCTCGATGTCGTGGGCATCATCCTGATATTGCTTGAGAGCCATGGCGATGACAGCCAGATAAATCTCTTTGTTAGCAACATTTGATTGCCTGCTCTTGAAGGCAGCCTCAGCTTTCTGAGCAGCCTCGATTGTGGCAGCCTGACGAGATATTTTTTCTTGAGCCTTCTGCATGTCGCTCTTTCGGGCCATAAAGCGTCCGAAGAGAGAGAAGAAGACAAACAGCAGAGCCAGACAGAAGAAGACTATGCCCATCGAGAGTACGGTGATGCCGAAACCGTATGGATCGTCGCGCTTCAGACGAGCGGCTTTCGACTCTGTGGCACTCTGGTCGTTGTCGATTCCGGGAGTCACCATATCGGGTTCCATGACGGTCCAAGCGTATTTGCCACGTTCTACTTTGTGAAGTGCATACGACTCATTAACGGCCAGACGAGGCACACTGACAGAGTCGATGAGGTCGATGCCGTTGCCATCGAAAAGAGCTACCCAGTTAGCACCCAGTGAGTCAACAGGCACGCTGAGATGGATAGTGCCTCGCTTGGGGTTGCTATTAAGGTAAAGAACAAGGTGCTGACGGGCCGACATGATGGTGCGCGAATCACCGCTGGGGATGATGTGCATGAGCCGGATGCGGTCGGGAGCACTAAGCGATTGGTCGAGTGTTTTACGGTCAGTGGTAATGTACATTCCACGCACATTGTAGGTGGAGAAAGCCGTATTCTCCAGCTCCAACCATGCGTCATGATGACCGAACTCGTCCTGCAAGCTTACACTATTGTTGACAAGAACCTCGCTGATGCGTATGTTGCGGGCTCCCTGCCCGAACATGCATGCTGGTATGGCAACCAATAAGGTAAGCAGAATTCCGATTTTTCTCATGTGATGATTGTATAAGTTTATTTTGTTTAATAGTTCATATTTCAAAATTGATGTGAGCTGACTGGCGCAAAGATTGCTTCGTGTCGACTATCCACACAAAAACAGTACCAGGAACTGGGCGGTGAAGATGCGAAGGAACATGCTGAGTGGATAGACAGTAGAGTAGCCCAGCGCAGGTGCCTCCTTAGAGCAAACGCTGTTGGCATAGGCCAGAGCAGGCGGGTCGGTGTAGGTGCCAGCGAGCATACCCATGATGGTAAAATAGTTGAAATGGTATTTCATGCGGGCAATGGGGCCGATGACCAGGATGGGAATGACTGTAATGAGAAAACCTGTGAGCACATAGAGCAGTCCGTCTCCCTCTACAACAGTCTGAACGAAACCTGCACCAGCTTTAATGCCAACACTGGCCAGAAAGAGCACTAATCCTATTTCGCGCAACATCATATTGGCAGATGTGGTGGTATAGGTCACCAGTTTTATCTTGTAGCCATAGCGGCCAATGAGAATGGCGATGATAAGTGGGCCACCGGCTACACCCAGCTTCAAGGGCACAGGCATTCCTGGAATTGCAAAAGGTAGCGAGCCGAAAATGATGCCGAGGAAGATACCGACAAAGATAGTGGCAATGTTAGGCGCATCGAGGCGGCGGATGGAGTTACCCATGGCATCAGCCACACGGTTGACTGCATCCTCAGGGCCAACAACCATAATTCGGTCGCCCACCTGAAGGGGTAAACCGGCACTAGCAAAGAGATCCATCCCCTGACGAGTAACCCTAGTGACATTCACGCCATGAACACTAGAGAAATGCATTTGTCCTAGCGTCTTTCCGTTAATAGAGGGTCGCGTAATGAGAATACGGCGGTTAACCAGCGGCTGGTCTTGCTTCTCCCACTCAACATCAATCTTCGGACCGATGAACGCCATGATCGCCTCAGAATCGACCTCGGCACAAACGAGGAAAAGCTGATCGCCCACGTGGAATACGGTGTTGCGATTTGGAATACTCACATGACCCTCATGCAGGATTCTGGAACATACAAAATCGCGGTTGAGAAAATTGTGCACTTGCAATAATGTCTTGCCCTCGAGATAGGCATTGGTCACCTTGAGGAACATCTTATGCGGCTTTACATTAGCATTAGCGGTCTCAAGAGCTACCAAACGGCGTTCTTCCTTCTCGAGATTAATACCGCAGAACTTTTTCACTAAGAGCGTGGCACCAATGATGCCAAGTACACCAAGGGGATAGGCACATGCATAGCCGGAGGCAATCTGTGGGGCTCCGCCATTGGGAAATACGGATGAGAGCGCCTCGACGGCAGCTCCCAAACCAGGAGTATTAGTGACCGCTCCATAGAGGGTTCCTATCATCATGGGAAGGTTGTTGGGGTCGCTGGTATCAAAGAAAATAAAATAGCAAGCCAGCATGACAGCGATATTGAGAATAATGCCAAGAGTGGCAAGTGCATTGAGCTTGATGCCTGCGGTACCAAAGCTCTCGAAGAAGCCAGGCCCTACTTGCAAACCTATCATGAAAACAAACAAGATGAGCCCAAAGTCTTGAACAAAGGTGAGAATGTTTGTTGGGGCGGTAAAACCAATATGACCTGCCAAGATGCCCGCAAAAAGAACGAAAGTGACGCCTAGCGAAATGCCTCCGATCTTTATTTTCCCTAAAAAAACTCCCACGGCAATCACTACAGCATATAAGAGAGCTATATGTGCTACCGACTCAGTGTTTGTAAAAAGATGTACAATCCAATCCATAACCTATCGAAAAATTGCTGCAAAGTTACCAATAATATTGCTCATAGAATAATTTTAAACCAACTATTTTTAACAAAAAACGTTAGTTTTTGTTTTTTTCACGATTAAGAATTATTTTCTGCTGAAAAGTTTGAGTGTATCAGAAAAAAATAATATCTTTGCAGGCTGTAAGCAAGGTATCATCTACATACAACTTATATAATAAATACAAAACTATGTCAAACAACAAGGAAAAGCTCTTTGGCGAGTTCCAAGCACCTACCACTCAAGAGTGGCTGGACAAGATCCAAGTGGACTTGAAAGGTGCCGACTTCCAGAAGAGACTCGTTTGGAGAACAAACGAAGGTTTTAACGTACAGCCTTTCTATCGCCGTGAGGACCTGGCAAACCTGAAGACTCCCGATGCATTGCCCGGTGAGTTTCCGTTTGTGCGCGGCAACAAGAAAGACAACAATGTGTGGTATGTTCGTCAGAACATCGTAGTTGAAGATCCCGCGGAAGCTAACGCTAAGGCACTTGACATCCTGAACAAGGGTATTGACTCGCTGGGATTCAAGGTGGGCAGCAGCCTGGTGACCGCTGAGGCAATTGCCACCTTATTAAATAATATTCGCTGCGATATCGTCGAGGTGAACTTCACTACATGTCCTCGTCATGCCGTTGAGTTGGCCAACATCCTGACCGCTTACTTCGAAAAGATGGGTTACGACAAAGAGAAGTTGGTGGGCAGCATCAACTTCGACCCGCTGGAGAAACTCGTCATGAAAGGCAAGGATACCACAGCTCTTCTTGAGTTGGGTCCCCAACTGATTGACGCTCTGAAGGATTATCCTAACTTCCGTTGCATCTCCGTGAATACTGAGGCTCTGAACAATGCCGGTGCTTATATCGTTCAGGAACTGGGTTATGCGCTTGCTTGGGGTAACGAGTACCTGCAGCAGCTCATTGATGCCGGTGTCGATGTCGACCTTGCTGCCAAGAGCATCAAGTTCAACATGGGCGTAAGCGAGAATTACTTCATGGAGCTGGCCAAGTTCCGTGCTGCCCGTCTGCTTTGGGCTCAGATTGTAAAGCAGTATGAGCCTAAGTGCGATTGCGCTTGCCAAATGATTGTAAACGCCACAACATCAACCTACAATCAGACCTTGTTCGATTCATACGTGAACTTGCTCCGTTCGCAGACAGAAGCTATGAGTGCTTCTCTGGGAGGTGTTCATTCAATGGTTGTTACTCCGTTTGACGTTACCTACGAGAACGCCACCGACTTCTCAGAGCGCATTGCTCGCAACCAGCAGCTCTTGCTGAAGGAAGAGTGTCACTTCGGCCATATTGTTGACCCAGGTGCTGGTTCATACTATATTGAGCATCTTACTGACGCTTTGGCTCAGGAGGGTTGGAAGATTTTCCTGAAGGTAGAAGAGCAGGGTGGATTCCTGGCTGCTGCCCAGGCCGGTACTGTTCAGGACGACATCAACGCCACTAACGTGAAGCGTCATGGCGATGCTGCCAAGCGTAAGGAGTTCCTGCTAGGTACCAACCAGTTCCCCAACTTCACAGAGAAGAGTGACGGTAAGCGTCCATTAGCTTGTGGCTGTGGCTGCCACCAGGGTGGTGAGTGTGAGAATTCTCCATTCAAATCCATCCAGAGTTCTCGCTTGGCTGCCGACTTCGAAAACCTTCGCATAGAGACCGAGGAGAAGAAGGTGCCCGTAGCCTTCATGCTCACCATTGGTAATCTTGCCATGCGTCAGGCTCGTGCTCAGTTCTCTTGCAACTTCCTTGCTTGTGCCGGCTATAAAGTGATTGACAACCTTGGCTTCAAGACCGTAGAAGAGGGCGTTGACGCCGCTTTGGAGGCAAAGGCCGACATCGTGGTCATTTGTTCTAGTGATGACGAGTATGCTGAGTATGCTATTCCTGCATTCAAGTATCTTGACGGCCGAGCCATGTTCGTAGTAGCTGGTGCTCCTGCATGCATGGAAGACCTGAAGGCTGCTGGAATTGAGAACTTTGTACATGTGAAGTGCAATGTTTTGGAAACACTCAAGGAGTATAATCAGAAGTTAGGCATTTAATGAAGGAGGACTGTAATATGAGAAAAGATTTTAGCAAAATAGATATCTATGCTGGCATTCACCAGAGTGATGGTGCCGCATGGTTGAAGGAAAACAACATTGTGCCTAACTGGAAGACTCCCGAGCACATTGAGGTTCGTCCTGTATATACAAAAGAAGACCTCGAAGGCATGGAGCACCTCGACTTCACAGCCGGTATTCCTCCCTATCTCCGTGGCCCGTACTCAATGATGTATCCGTTCCGCCCATGGACCATCCGTCAGTATGCAGGATTCTCTACCGCAGAAGAGTCTAACGCATTCTATCGCCGCAACCTGGCCAGTGGTCAGAAGGGTCTGTCGGTAGCCTTTGACCTTCCCACACACCGCGGCTACGACCCCGATAACGCCCGTGTGGTAGGTGATGTGGGTAAGGCTGGTGTAAGTATCTGCAATGAGGAGAACATGAAGGTGTTGTTCTCGGGTATTCCCTTGAACAAGATGTCTGTGTCGATGACCATGAACGGTGCCGTGCTTCCTATCCTGGCCTTCTATATCGTAGCCGGACTTGAGCAAGGTGCTAAGCTAGAGGAAATGGCTGGTACCATTCAGAACGATATCCTGAAGGAGTTCATGGTGCGCAACACCTATATCTATCCGCCCGCATTTTCAATGAAGATTATCGCCGACATCTTTGAGTACACCTCGCAGAAGATGCCTAAGTTCAACTCAATCTCTATCTCGGGTTACCACATGCAGGAGGCTGGTGCTACCGCTGACATCGAGCTGGCTTACACTCTGGCTGACGGTATGGACTATCTGCGTACTGGTGTGAACGCCGGTATTGATGTGGATGCCTTCGCGCCTCGTCTGAGCTTCTTCTGGGCCATCGGTATGAACCACTTCATGGAGATTGCCAAGATGCGTGCAGGACGTCTGCTGTGGGCTAAGATTGTGAAGTCGTTCGGTGCCAAGAACCCGAAGTCACTGGCTCTGCGTACCCATTCCCAGACCTCTGGTTGGTCGCTCACCGAGCAGGATCCCTTCAACAACGTTGGCCGTACCTGTATCGAGGCTATGGCTGCTGTGCTGGGACACACTCAGTCGCTCCACACCAACGCTCTAGACGAGGCCATCGCCCTGCCTACCGACTTCTCGGCTCGTATTGCCCGTAACACTCAGATTTACATCCAGAACGAGACCAAGGTTTGCAAGCAGATTGACCCATGGGCAGGTTCTTATTACGTGGAGACCCTCACTAACGAGCTCGTACACAAGGCTTGGGAACACATCCAGGAGATTGAGAAACTGGGCGGTATGGCCAAGGCCATCGAGACCGGCCTGCCTAAGATGCGTATTGAGGAGGCTGCAGCTCGTACACAGGCTCGTATCGACTCAGGCGTGCAGACTATCGTTGGTACCAACAAATATCGTCTTGAGCACGAGGATCCGATCGATATTCTTGAGGTTGACAACACCGCTGTTCGCAAGCAGCAGGAAGAGAGCCTTGCTCAGGTTCGTGCCACTCGCGACGAAGCAGCCTGCCAGGCAGCCCTCAAGGCTATTACTGATTGCGTGCGCGACTTTAACGAAGGCCGCAAGAGTGAGAACAACCTGCTAGACCTGGCTGTGAAGGCCGCTCAGCTGCGTTGTACCCTTGGCGAGATAAGTGATGCTTGCGAAAAGATCGTAGGCCGTTATAAGGCAGTAATTAGAACAATTTCAGGCGTGTATAGTTCAGAATCAAAGAACGACAGCGACTTCGAGTTGGCATGCAAGCTGACCGATGAGTTTGCCAAGAAGGAAGGTCGTCGTCCCCGTATTTTTGTTGCAAAGATGGGTCAAGACGGTCACGACCGTGGTGCAAAGGTAGTAGCTACAGGATATGCAGACTGTGGCTTCGACGTTGACATGGGTCCGCTCTTCCAGACACCAGAGGAGGCCGCTCGTGAGGCCGTAGAGAACGACGTTCACATTGTGGGTGCCTCTTCGCTGGCAGCTGGTCACAAGACCCTTATCCCGCAGCTTATCCAGGAGTTGAAGAAACTGGGCCGTGAGGACATCATGGTCATTGCCGGTGGTGTGATACCCGCTCAGGACTACGACTTCCTCTATCAGGCTGGTGTGGCAGCCATCTTTGGTCCTGGTACCAGCGTGGCTAAGGCCGCTTGCGAGATGATGAAGATTCTGCTCGACAAAGAGTAATCGCTTTTAGCACAGAACCCTAATAAAACAAGGTGGAGTTAAAGAAACCCCACCTTGTTTTTTTTGCCTATATGATGAAGCAATAGGACAATTTGTGCCCTGCTATTACTTACTTTCGGCCATCAGAAACGGAGCCTAAAAAGTTTTTCTATGTTCGTGCACCAATATCAAAATATTTTTGTATATTTGCAAAAAATAACAAAAGACCTAAGAAAACATGAAAATCGATTTTAAGCAAATTGAAGAGACCATCGTCCCGAACTTTAAAGGAGGTGAAGGCAGGTATGTTATGCGTCATTATACCGACGATAACGTGAAGATTATGCTGGGTAAGCTGGAGCCTGGCTGCTCGATAGGGTTGCACACGCACGAGGCGAACAGTGAGGTTATGTATATTCTCTCGGGGGTGGCTACCTATGTGTATGAGGGCGAGGAGGAAATTGTGATGCCCGGTGAGGTTCACTATAATCCGATGGGTAGGCAACACACACTGATGAACAAGGGCGAGGAAGATTTGATGTTTTTTGCTGTCGTGCCCGAGCATAAGAAAGGGTAGGACGAAGGGCTGAAAGCTGACGCTCTTAATGTTCTCGCTGAAGATAGGATGTGAAGAATCATAAATAGTAATCAACGGAATAACAATATGCAAAAGAGATTTTTATCGCTCGTCGTACTACTGGTGATGGCTTTGGCTGCTATGGCTCAGGTGACGACGTCAGGTATCAGCGGTAAGGTAACCTCGCAAGGCGAGGAGGTGATAGGCGCTTCGGTGACAGCCACCCACATTCCCTCGGGCACCATTTACCGGGCCGTTACTAATGTTCAGGGCCGCTACACCATTCAGGGTATGCGCGCCGGAGGTCCCTACAAGGTTGAGATTACGTATGTGGGTCATCAGCCTAAAGTCTTTGCTGACGTAAACTTGCTGCTGGGCGAATCGCAGAACCTTTCGTGCTCACTAGAGGAAGACTCCAAAGTGCTCGAGGAGCTCGTTGTGACTGGTAAAAGGGGCCTTAACGCCACTAAAACCGGAGCCGCGCAGAGCATTAACGCACAGATGATTAACGACATACCAACCGTCACACATAGCATAGCCGACATTGCGCGTCTGAATCCTCAGATTTCGGTGAACGCCCAGTCTGGCTCGATGTCGTTTGCCGGCACGAACAACCGCTACAACTCGTTTATGATTGATGGTGCCATGAATAACGATGTCTTTGGCTTGGCCTCGAATGGCAGTAATGGCGGACAGGCTGGAGCACAACCCGTCTCGATGGAGACCATCGACCAGATTCAAATCAACGTGGCTCCCTTCGACGTGCGTCAGGGCGGTTTCACAGGAGGTGCCATCAACGCCATCACAAAAAGCGGTACAAATGTGTTCCACGGCTCGGTTTACGGCTATGGTAACAACGAGTCGCTCCTGGGAAAGAAATACCGACTGCCCGACGGCAGCTACAGCTCGGCCTACGAGGACGAGAGTGAGTATCAGGCCGGTTTCACTCTAGGCGGTCCGATTGTAAAAGACAAGCTGTTCTTTTTCGCCAACTACGAGAGAAGCAACAAGGAGTATGACAACCTGTATGGTCCCGGTGCGCCTGCCTCGAAAGTGGATATGAATACGGCCAACGACATATTAAATAAGGTGAAAGATTTGGCCAACCGTCAAGGCTACGACTACAGCCGTGGCGCCTATTCGGGCGAGGGCAAATACATCAAGAGTAATAAAGCCGGTTTGAAACTCGACTGGAATATTAATGACTTCAATAAGCTTAGCCTGCGCTGGAGCTATGTCGACGCCAAGCAGCTGATGGGCCTGGGCGGTATCAGCTCGATGAATACAGAGGACCACCTTTACAACTTCAAGTCGCAGACCAACTCGTTCATCGCCGAGTTGCAGAGCCGTCTGTCACCCGTGCTTAGCAATGAGGCCCGCGCCTCGTATGTGCGTGTACGCGACAAGCGTACTTCGGGCGCTCCATTCCCCTCCATTACTATCAGTGGCGTGCCTTCGCTTCGCGACCAAGATGGCAAGACCACCAACACCTCTATCAATATCGGTAATGAGATCAGCTCGATGGCAAACGGTCTTGATCAGGATATCATCACCATCGAAGACAATCTGACCTGGTATAAGGGTAATCACACGTTGACCGCCGGTACGCATAATGAGATATACCAGTTCCGCAACCTGTACATCCAGTATTTGTATGGCAGCTACAGCTTCAATTCGCTCGACAATTTCAATAATTACTATCTGAGCGCTATGGATGGGCGTCCTGACGGCTCGCTGCTCAACTCGTATCGCTATCAGCAGGCTAACGTGAGCATTACAGGCGACCCGCGGTGGGCAGCCGAGTTCGGTGCCGCCCAGCTAGGCTTCTATCTGCAAGACAAATGGGATGCCACGAACAACTTCTCGCTTACCTACGGACTTCGCATGGACCTGCCGATATTCTTCGACGAACCGGCTGAGAACAAGGGGTTCAACGACTATGCTGACAGTATGGGATGGAAATACCGTACCAACCAAAAGATATCGAGCACGCCCATGTGGAGCCCACGCGTAGGATTCCGCTGGGATATCCACAACGACCGTCGTTACATCCTGCGCGGAGGTATAGGTATCTTTACCGGACGCATTCCGTTCGTGTGGCTCAGCAATAACTTCTCGAACACGGGTGTGCAGCTTTCCAACTATCAGACATCCAAGAAGTCGGAACTCTCGACGATAGCCATGTATCTGGATCCCGATCAGCAATACAGAAATGCCGAAATCCTGACCGAGACCGCTGGTAGCCAGCTCATTAATGTCTACGACAAAAAGTTCAAGTTCTCGCAGACCTTCCGCGCCAACCTGGGCTTCGACTTCGAACTACTGGGCATCAACTGGACGGCAGAGGCTATTTATAGCAAGACACTAAATGATGTATACTACAAGAATCTTGCTTACGACCAGACGGGCAAGACGTTCGGCCAGGTGTACGGCTATATGTGGGACAACCGCCCGATGTACGATCGTGTGACCACAGGTACTCCTTATGGCAATATTTACGTGCTTCAAAACACGAATAAGGGCTATACCTACAGTCTCTCGCTTCAGGCTGAAAAGCACTTCGACTTCGGTCTCGATCTGAACGCCAGCTATACCTTCACCCAGTCGAAAGCCGTAGCAAGCGTCACTTCATCGGTGGCTGCTAGTAACTGGACGAACACGCAAACCTATAGAGACCCCAACAACCCAGAGCTTGCCAATAGCGCCTATAATCATCCGCACAACGTGAAGGGCTCTGCTTTCTATCACATCAGCTATGGACCCAAGAAGATGTTCACAACGACTATAGGACTCATTTATCAGGGCTATAGCGGTTCGCCGTACTCGCTCAGGCTGAGCTCCGACTGTAATGGCGATGGTACCTACAACGACCTGATGTTTATCCCGACCGATGAGCAGGTGGATAAGATGGTGTTTGTAGCAACATCTAACTTTACCGCCGAGCAGCAGCGCGAGAATTTCAAGACCTGGCTGGCTAACACACCTTATTTGCGCGATCATCGTGGAGAGTTCTACAAGCGCTACGCCGACAATTTGCGTTTCGAGAGTCATTTCGACTTCCACCTGGCAGAGAAGATCGGAGTGAAGGTGGGCAAGCAGATTCACGCACTTGAAATATCGCTCGATATCATGAATGTGGCCAACCTCCTGAATAAAGACTGGGGCCGTACCTATAGCACGAGCTACGATAGTGAGTTTATGTCGCCCCTTACCTATTCCGGAGGCGGAGAGTATCAGTTTGCCATTGACAGCAACTATGTGCTGAAGTATCCTAATGACTATTATAGCCGCTGGCGTGGCCAGATTGGCTTGAAGTACACGTTCTAGGATGTGATTTCTAATAAGCGATAAGAAGCAAGTGAGAAGTGATAAGTAATGATGCGATTCTCAACGTGGAAGGCATCTTACTTGTCACTTTTCTTTTGATAGTTTCCTCAATCTTCTTTTAGCCTCAGGATTGTCGGGGTACAACTCGAGCGCTTTCTGATAGTTGGCGATGGCAGCCTTGGGCATTCCTTCGCGCTCGCAATCCTTACCCAGCATCACATACTCGGTAGAGAGTTTTTTCAGGAATTGCTCTTGTTTGCGTTGCTTCTCCTCGAGCGCATGTTTCTCTTCGCGCAACTGATTAATGATACCCAGCTTACGACGAATGAGGCGTCTCACGACAGGTTTCTCAATGTCATAACGGCTATGAATGGCTTTAAAGAAATGAGCAAGAAAGGCATCGAAGTCTCCCTCGTCGAATGCTTTCACGGCATCGTAGTATTGCTTGTCGGCCTGACTCTCAACCAAGGCATTATGAATGAGGTTACCGTCATTATAGTTGCGGGCAAATTGCTGGACTTCAGCACGCACGAAAATCTCATCACGCCGGATGGGCTCCTTCAGACTGATGCCTTCTAAGGAAGTACAACGGGAAAGGGCCACATACGTTTGTCCACCGGCAAAGACACCCCCCGTGAAGTCGATACGCACTTGATTGAATGTGAGTCCCTGGCTCTTGTGGACGGTGATAGCCCATGCCAGACGCAAGGGAAATTGAATGTACACCCCGATTTCTTCCTCCTCAATCTTCTGTTCCTTCTCGTTGAATGTGTAGCGCATGTTGCTCCAGCGCTCACGCTGGACCTCCAACTCGTTGCCCTGTTCGTCGATGACATAGATGATTCCCTCTTCCTCATCGATGCCCTCCACAACTCCCAAGGTGCCGTTTACCCACCTGCGGTTGAAGTCGTTCTTAATGAAGATAATCTGAGCTCCAGGCTTGATGTAGAGTTCCATTGGCGTGGGCAGGCTGCTCTCGGGAAACTCATCGACTATCTCGCCCTTGAAGAGGGTTGGGGCGCCTTCCAATTGGGCAAGGTGCTGTTCGTTGATGTAGTCAACCGTATCGCGGCGCGTAGAGAGTGTGATGGCTAGTTTCGAACCCGTTAAATCCAGTTCCGCCCCCACACGGCTGTTCAGCCGTTGGAGATCGGCGGCCACAATACTGCTGGTGCGGATATGGTCGAGAATACTGATGAATGCCGGGTCGGACTGGCGGTAGACTTTCTGCAACTCGATACTAACAAGTCGCATTTCCCTGAACACATGGGCGTCGAAGAAGAAAGCTGAAGGGTAGAAGGGGCGGAGAAAATGAGAGTCCTCTTCCCTGACCACCGGCTCTAATTGGTAGATATCACCCACGAGCAAGAGTTGTTTGCCTCCAAAGGGCTCACGCATATTTCGCGAATAGATGCGAAGAACCTTGTCGATAAAGTCGATAATATCAGCCCTGACCATCGAGATTTCGTCGATGATAATCAGCTCAACCTCCCGAATCAGCTTGCGCTTTTCGCCATTATACTTCAGCGTCTCTTTGATGTTGCGTATGGAATAACGGCTATCGTTGGGCAATAGGGGATGGAAGGGTAGTTTGAAGAAACTATGTAAGGTGCAACCGCCGGCGTTGATGGCCGCTATACCTGTAGGTGCCAGCACGATATGCTTCTTCTTGGTGTGTTGGCAGACGTATCGTAGGAAAGTAGATTTGCCCGTCCCTGCTTTACCTGTCAGGAAAAGAGAGCGACGAGTGAACTGAATCAGCTGAAGTGCGTTTTGTAGCTCTTTGTTGTCGAGGTCTATGTTTGGCGAAGTGTTCAAGGATGGTTAATTATCGATGACAACTAAAATGCAGAAAGCAATATGAACTTTAGGGAATGAGCGAAATACAACATGTTACTAATTCAAGAACCAAGCATGTGACCGAGTCTATTACCGAGTCTATTACCAAGATATTACCAAGTTATGACCAAGATATTACCAAGTTATTCCCCAGTATGTACCAAAGTTCGTAACCGAGAAAGTTACAAATCCTCATACCTTACAGGCTGCTCAGTTGGCTTGTTCTTCTTTTTCTTTCCATTAGAATTAGGGTCGGTAGCCTCGCCTTCCACCTTCATGGTAGGATCAAGCGTAGGATTGACCTTCAATTCTTGAGGGTCGGTAACGAGACCGTCCTCATCCAACAAAATCTCCTCCTCAATGATGCTCGACAAACTATCGTTGTCGAGCGTATCATTATAGTGAGAGGTATAGTAGCTGGCACATGAATACATGTCATTAGAGATGTCATCATCTTTCGGTTTGCCAAACTTACCGTGATATTTCTTGAAAGCCGGGTCGTTGAGCATAGACTCGAGGAAATAGCCGCAAATGGGCAGAGCGGTACGGCTGCCTTGTCCGAGGGCACCCGTGCGGAAGTGGATGGAGCGATATTCGCCTCCGACCCATGCGCCACAAACGAGATTCGGGCACATGCCGATGAACCAAGCATCAGAATGGTTGTTAGAGGTTCCCGTCTTTCCTCCAAACTCGGTATCGTTGGCTTTGCCCACGTATCCCCATAACGATTGAGAGGTACCTCCCGGCTCTCGCAATCCAGCCATCATCATTTGTTGCATGAGGAAGGCACTCTTATAAGGTATCACCTGACGCGTTTCAGTTGGTCCTACGAAAATTTCATTACCTTCTTTATCGAGAATGCGAGTGACGAGTACCGGCTCATGGTGACGGCCGTCATCGGCTACAACACAATAGGCATTCACCAGTTCGAGCAGGTTCACGTCTGATGCGCCAAGAGCCAACGACGGTGTCTCGTCGAGCGGACTCTTGATGCCCATGTCGTAGGCGGTTCTGACCACATTGCTGATGCCCATTTCCTGTCCCAAACGAACGGCAATAGAGTTGATACTCTTGGCAAAAGCACTCTTCAAGGCCATGGAGTCGTTGCTGAAATAGCCGTTGGCATTGGTGGGTGCCCACTTCACTTCCTTTCCTTTCTTCCTGTCGAAGACATCCATGCTGAAGTATTCGTCGCGACGCTTGTCACAAGGAGTGAGTCCCTGGTTCATGGCCTCGGTATATACAAAGAGCTTGAAGGTAGAGCCAGGCTGGCGCATGGCAGTCACCTTGTCGTATTTCCATGAGTTGAAGTCGATGTCGCCTACCCATGCTTTCACGGCACCGGTCTGAGGCTCCATGGCCACGAACGAACAATGCATGAAGCGCACCATATAGCGGATGGAGTCCATCGTCGACATTTCCATCTCTATTTCTCCCTTTTCATAGTCAAACAACTTCACTTTGTGAGGGCGGTTGAGGGCTGCCACGATGGAGTCGGGCTGGTTGGGGAATTTAGCCATGAGCGCTCTATATACTGGTTGACGCTTGGCGATGTCTTCAATAAAGTTCGGAATGATGTTATGCTTCTCATCTCGCCACGGGTCTTCCTTGCCCCAATGGCTGTTGAAGTTCTTCTGTACCTGCCTCATCTGCTTGATAGCAGCTTCCTCGGCATACTTTTGCAGGCGGGTATCGATGGTGGTATAGATTTTAAGTCCGCTGCTATAAAGGTCGATACCGTTCTCCATACACCAGTCTTTCAGGTAGTCGGCCACGGCCTCGCGGAAGTAGAGAGCTTGTCCGTCGTAGTTGGTCTCCACATTATAATCGAGTTTGATGGGCATTCGGCAAAGTGAGTCGCAAGCCTGACGGCTTAAGTCACCTTGTTTCACCATGTTGTTGAGCACCACGTTACGGCGTTTCTTGCTATTCTCAGGATTGGAGATGGGGTTGTAAAAAGTAGTAGCTTTCAGCATACCCACCAGAACGGCCGCCTGCTCGGTGGTCATTCTCGACGGGGTCGTGTTGAAGTAGGTCTTACATGCGGTTTTCACGCCAAATGAGTTAGAGCCGAAGTCAACCGTATTGGCATACATGGTAAGAATCTGCTTCTTATCGAAAATGGTCTCCAGCTTGGTGGCTATAATCCATTCCTTGCTCTTCACAATCAGCATTTTCAAACCGGGAATTTTGCCCAGTAGTCCGGTGGAGTATTGGGTTCCACGGCGCATGCGGAAAATATTCTTGGCAAGCTGCTGGGTGAGGGTAGAGGCGCCACGGGCATCTTGATGTAGAATGGCGTCTTTCACGGCACCAAACAAACCGATGGGGTCGACACCCTTGTGCTTGTAGAAACGCTCGTCTTCTGTATCGATAAGCGCTTTCCAGAAATTGGGGTTCACCTCTTCGAACTTCACCGGCATGCGATTCTCGCTGAAGAATTTTCCTATCATCACGCCATCGGCACTATATATCTCAGATGCCTGGTTGGTTTGCGGGTCGCGAATACCCGAGAAGTAGCCGGGACTCTTACCAAACAACCACAGGAAATTAATATCCACCATGCCCAGGTACACAATCAAGGCGACGATGCATGAGACGAGGCCCGACAAAAGCTTCACATACCATGGGCGGCCTTTATAAAGTGATTTATACCAAGGCCAGATACCTTTGATGAAACGCCAAAATTTCTTCATGTTTATGATATTTTTTATATGTGGCAAAGTTACGAATAAAACGCCTATTTAACTAATACTTTCTATATATTTTATGATTTCTTCAATATTATCGGGGTGAAACCATCTGATATCGGCATCGCGCTTCAACCAGGTGAGTTGTTTGCGGCAATAGCGCCGGGTGTTGCCTTTGATGCGCTCAACAGCCTCGTCGAGCGTCCATATTCCGTCGATATAATTGAACAGCTCTTTGTAGCCAACCGTGTTCAGGGCATTGAGATGACGCTTCGGATAGACGCTCCGGGCTTCCTCCAACAATCCGTCGGCCATCATTTGGTCAACACGACGGTTGATGCGCTCATACAATTCCTCGCGGGGACGGTTCAAGCCAATCTTCACGATATTGAAGGGGCGTTCTTTCTTTTGGCTTTTGCGGAACGAGGTGTAGGTCTTGCCAGTCATGTGGCAGATCTCGAGCGCGTGAACTACACGGCGCGGATTGTGCTTGTCGACGATGGCCCAATGGTCGGGGTCGAGTTGTTTCAACTCATCCACCAAGGCTGGCAGCCCCTCTTCGGCCAGGCGTCGCTTCATGTTGCTACGTGTGTGCTCGTCGATGGTGGGAATGTCGTCAATACCGTTGCAGACGGCATCGATATACATCATCGAGCCACCTGCCAGGAGAGCCATTGGCGAGGCCGCAAACAATTGGTCGAGCAGGCAAAGCACATCTTCCTCGAACTTAGAGGCGCTATAATAGTCGTCAAGACCAAGCGTACCCACCAGATAATGCTTGACGCGTGCCATTTGCTCCTGAGTAGGGGCAGCCGTTCCGATGGGAATCTCAGAAAACAGCTGGCGCGAGTCGGCATTAATAATAGGTATATGAAAATGCTCGGCAAGACGAAGACACGTTTCCGTCTTGCCGACACCAGTAGGTCCAACTATTACTATGAGCGTTCTGCCCGCATTCATCATGGTTTTCCCGTCAACGGATAATGCCTCGCTTTGAGTTTTCCACGAAACTGATGATGTTGTCGATTTCTTCGCAACTGGGCAGGTTCTTGCGAATTTCCTCAATGCCTTCCTTGAGAACGCCCTTCGAGTAGAGCAGGCGGTAAGCTTGGTGAATCATCTGAATCTTCTCGTTGCTGAAGCCACGCCGGCGCAAGCCGATGATGTTGACGCCCGCATAGCGGATGGGCTCCTTGCCGGCAATCACGTAGGGAGGAATATCCTGGCTGGTGCGGCTTCCGCCCTGGAACATAATGTAGCTTCCCACATGGCAGAACTGATGGAAGAGGCAGGTAGCAGAGATGATGGCGAAATCGTCGACCACCACCTCACCAGCAAATTTGGTAGAGTTGCCGATGATACATCCGTTGCCAATCACACAATCGTGGGCTACGTGCATGTTTTCCATCAGCAGGTTGCCGTTGCCTACGATGGTTGTTCCTTTCGAGGCCGTGCCACGACTGATGGTGACATTCTCGCGTATGCTGTTGTTATCGCCAATTTGGCAAGTCGTTTCCTCGCCCTTGAATTTCAGGTCCTGGGGCTTGGTAGAGATGCTGGCACCGGGAAAGAACTCGTTGTTCGAGCCGATGCGGGCACCGTAGTTGATGGTCACGCTGTTCTGAAGCACATTATTGTCGCCCATCACGGTGTTCTTGTCGATATAGCAGAACGGGCCGATGATGTTGTTGTCGCCAAGTTTGGCTTCAGGATGGACAAATGCCATGGGATGAATTTGGTTCATATTCTGTAGTTTTGCGAGTAATAACTCTTGACTTTCACTCTTGGGTTATTTGTTTTTCACGATTTGGGCGGTGAAGGTGGCCTCGGCCACGATGTGGTCGCCCACGAAAATGTAGCCTTTCATCGAGCTAACGCCATGACGCACAGGTGCCAGCATGTCGACCTTGAAAAGCAGCGTGTCGCCCGGCACTACCTTCTGGCGGAACTTCACCCCGTCGATTTTCATGAAATAGGTTGACCATCGCTCTGGCTCTTCCAGGGTGTTGAGCACCAACAGCCCTCCGCATTGCGCCATGGCCTCGATTTGCAAGACGCCAGGCATGACGGGCTCCTCGGGGAAGTGACCGGTGAAGAAAGGCTCGTTGGCGGTGATGTTCTTCACGCCCACGATACTGGTAGCTCCCAGCTGAATCACCTTGTCGACCAGCTGCATGGGGTAGCGGTGAGGCAACAGCTCGCGAATGCGGATATTGTCCATCACAGGCTCCTCGTTGGGGTCGTAGATGGGAGCTTGTATCTCGTGCTTTCTGATTTCCTTGCGCATCTGACGGGCAAACTTGTTGTTGATGGTGTGGCCCGGACGGGTGGCAATGATGCGCCCCTTGATGGGCTTGCCGATGAGTGCCATGTCGCCGATGATATCGAGCAATTTGTGCCGGGTGCACTCATTCTCCCACACCAGCGGCTTGTGCTGAATATACCCCAGCTCGTTGGCATCGCGATGCTCCACCTTCAGCATGTCGGCCAGCATGTCGAGTCGCTCCTGGGTGGTCTGACGCTCGTAAATCACGATGGCGTTGTCCATGTCGCCTCCCTTGATGAGGTTGGCCTGGAGCAGGGGCTCGATGTCGCGTACGAAGACGAAGGTGCGTGCCGGAGCAATCTCGCTGGCGAATTGGTCGACCTTCTCGAGCGATGCGAACTGGCTATTGATGAATTTCGACTCGAACGAGCACATGGCCGTGAGCGAGAACTCATCGTCGGGAAGAATCGTGATGCAAGAACCACTCTGCTCGTCTTTCACTTCGATTTTCTTGCGGATGACATACCAGTCTTTAGGCGCGTTTTGCTCCTCAATGCCCACCTCCTTGATTTTGTCGACATACATTTTGGCGCTGCCGTCGAGAATAGGAAACTCCGGTCCGTTGACCTGTATGAGGCAGTTGTCGATGCCCAGGGCATAGAGAGCGGCAAGACCGTGCTCAACGGTTGAGACGCGCACATCTCCCTTGGCCAGAACGGTGCCACGCTGGGTGTCGACCACATTCTCGGCAATGGCGTCGATAACGGGCATCCCTTCGAGGTCGATGCGCTGAATCTTATATCCGGTGTTCTCAGGTGCGGGATTGAACGTGACGGTCAGGCTCAATCCGGTGTGAAGGCCCTTTCCACAAAGCGAAAAACTGCCTTTTAGTGACTTTTGTTTCAACATATATTATTCTTTACTTTTTCGTTTAATAACTGACGCCTAACTCCTGCCTTCTTTCAGCTTCTCAACTTCTTTCTGAAGGTCGTTCAGCTGCTTGTAAATGTCTGGCAATTTGCGGAATAATACCGACGACTTGAAGAATCCCTTTGGCTCTTGTGCCGGACTTCCAATCAGGCTCTCGTTGCCTTTCACGCTACTGTTCACTCCGCATTGCGCTCCCACGAAGGTCTTGTCGCCTACGGTGATGTGCCCGGCAAAGCCAGCCTGTCCGCCAGCCATGCACCATGAGCCGATCTTGGTGCTACCAGCCACGCCTACCTGCGCCGACATGACCGTATTCTCGCCGACTTCCACGTTGTGGGCTATCTGCACGAGGTTGTCCAGTTTCACTCCCTTGCGGATGATGGTGCTGCCCATGGTCGAGCGGTCGATGCAGGTGTTGGCCCCGATCTCGACATCGTCTTCAATGGTCACGATACCAATCTGCGGAATCTTGTCGTAACCCTCGGCATTGGGCGCAAAGCCGAATCCGTCGGCACCTATCACGCTACCGGCATGGATGGTGACGCGGTCGCCCAGGCGGCATCCCTCATAGATGGTGACATTGGGGTAGAGCAGGCAGTTGCTGCCTATCTTCACACCGTCGCCTACCACCACGTGTGGATAGACCTGCGTGTTGTCGCCCACGACGGCTCCGTCGCCAATGCAGGCAAACGCTCCCACGTAGCAGCCTTTCCCGATGGTTGCCTTGGGCGAGATGAATGCCAGCGGGTCGATGCCCGTCTTCTTGGGCTTCATGCTGACATACAACTGAAGCAGCTTAGCCACGGCCTCGTAGGCATTCTTCACGCGGATGAGCGTGGCGCTGACGGGATGCTCCAGCTGCAAGTCGTCGTTCACAATGATAACGCTCGACTTTGTGTCGTAGATATAGTGCGTGTATTTGGGGTTCGAGAGAAAAGAGATGGCGCCCTCCTTGCCCTCTTCTATCTTGGCAAAATCGTTGATTTTCGCCTCTTCATTTCCTTCCACGCGACCCGCTATGAGGTCGGCTATTTGCTTTGCAGAAAACTCCATTTATTAAATCGGTTTTAATATTTTCGCGCAAAGGTAATAAAAAATTTTCAGAAACGCTGATAACAGAGGTAATATTTGCGTATTTTTTTAGATAAAAGCTCCACATTCAGTATTTCCGAGGCTTCAGCGATGTCTCTGATAGTGCCGTCTTTGTAAAGAATTGCGATATGGTCGTCGTTCACGTCGTACATGTCTTTTTGCACCACATTCATGCTCATCAGATAGCGTGCGTCGTCGGCATCCACACCGGCAGCCTCGCTCAGGGCGGCCAGACGGGCGTCTATCTGCTCCTGGCTGAAGGGCTCTTCCTGGATCTCCACCTTGAAGATGCGTCGGCAGACCAAACCCGTTGCAAGCATCGAGAGAATCTTGTCGTCGCTGGCGGTCCACACCTTCAGGGCTGTCCAGATGTCGTTGTCGTCGAGCATGCTGTAGTGGTGCATCGCCTCGTCGTGAGTGGTAAACCGTTGGTTATCAACATCGTTGTATAGGAAATATTCAAGTGAAGGTGAAGCAAATAGTTTCACTCCCTGCCGGGCGAGCATCTTGGCTCGTTTGAGCGTATTCACCAGCATTTTCTCGTAGGCTACCGTCGTCTTGTGCAGGTACACCTGCCAGTACATCAGCCTTCGGGTGGTGAGGTAATTCTCGATAGAGTAGATGCCCTTGGCGTCGACCACCAGCTGGTCGTCTACCACATTCAGCATCTTGATGATGCGAGCCGAGCCGATATTTCCCTCCATGACGCCGGTGAAAAACGAGTCGCGTCGCAGGTAGTCCATGCGGTCGACATCCAACTGGCTGCTGATGAGCTGATGTAAGAATTTTTTGTGGTAGTCGTTCTTGAATATTTTCAGCGCCAGGGTCAGTTCGCCATTCATGTCGTTGTTGATCTTCTCCATCATCATCAGCGAGATTTCCTCGTGCGAGATCCCGCTGATGAGCGTGTTTTCGAGCACATGCGAGAAGGGCCCGTGGCCAATGTCGTGCATAAGGATGGCAGCCTCTACGGCCTCGGCCTCAGAGTCGAAGATGAAGATGCCTTTCTGTGCCAGGCTCGTCATGGCCTCGCTCATCAGATGGAAGGCACCCAGCGAGTGCAGGAAGCGCGTGTGTTGCGCCCCGGGATAGACCACACTGGCCATGCCCACCTGTTTGATGCGCGCAAGGCGTTGCATCAGCGGGTGTTTCACGATGTTGAGGAGCAGTCCGGATGGGATTCTGATAAACCCGAACACGGGGTCGTTGATGATTTTCACGTCGTTCATGGCTGCGAAGGTACGAAAAAATATCGAGAATGCAGCAAACTTGCTTGAAAAAACCTTCACAGGCGTATTCTTGCGGTCGATGCGACTAGGGTAGTGGTGTTTTCAATGGCAAAGATACAACATTTTGGGCTGACGACCAAATTCGAACCATCGTGGCTCCTGTGAAAATCTGTTAAAGGAGCGAAAGGATTCTGTTAAAAGATATAAAGAATGGGAGTTCTAGGGAATCCTAGGAACCCCTAGGCAATCCTAGAGGAACCCCCGGGCTTGCTAGAGGAAAACTCGAGCGGCGCAGAGCATGACTCGGACGGACGGGGAGTTGCCGTTACCGCGAGCACGTTGTGCGCACGCCATGAGCATATTGTGAGGCACAATCGAGAGGCATAATTGTGAGGCACAATCGAGAGGCAGGGAAGGGGCAGCTGTAACTCAGGCAAGGCAGTCACCTCAATCAGTATGGGCAGACAATATATGTGACTTTGTGACATGTCACAAAGTCACTTTTCGGTGTAGTGTGGAGAAAAAAATGAGAAAAGTCATGTCTCGTCCGGCGGGGCCAATGAGAAGGGCGAACCTTGGTTCGTGGGCGGGAATGTGGCTAGACGGCAGGGGGTATCAAAACACTCGAGACTCTCTGAGAAAACACGTAGATGAAGAAGGCAAACCACCGTCGCAATTTGCGACACTGGTTCTAACTACAAAAGTCAGGCGGTCCTCGTCAACGAGCCGGGTCTGCGGCTCTCTGATTCTATCCTCGCAACTGCCACAGACAAAAATACTAGCTGAAACCGGGCGAAAACGGGTCGTTTGCTGCATGAGAAATTTGGTGGTTTCAAAAATATTTTGTATCTTTGTAGGGTAAAACGGAAGCGTCCGTTTTGAGTTTACTTCAAGCAGTTCCAGGGATCAATATTGGGCTGGTGTTTCCATTCGTTCTTTGACATTGCGGGCATGAACAGGCAGGATAAAGCCCCGTGAGAGGGCGGCGTTTCCCGGTCGCAGATTTGTTTTTGGGAATATTTCCGTGGAAAATTTTTTTGTTTGCGAATTATTTATTATCTTTGCACAATCTTAAGGACAGTTGAAAAAACACAACGATTAATTATTAAAGATAAAAAACAAACGATTATGGCACAAATCACAGGACGCATTTCTCAGATCATCGGTCCGGTTATCGACGTGTTCTTCGATACGAAGGGGCTCGACGCTGAGAAGGTGCTGCCGAAAATCCATGAGGCTCTGAGGATTGTACGCCCCAACGGTGCAGAACTGGTAGTCGAGGTGCAGCAGCACATCGGCGAGGACACGGTTCGTTGCGTGGCTATGGACAATACCGACGGATTGCAGCGTGGACTGGAGGCTGTCCCGACCGGCTCACCCATCGTGATGCCCTCGGGCGACCAGATCAAAGGTCGTATGCTGAACGTTATCGGTCAGCCTATCGACGGTATGAAACAACTGAGCATGGAGGATGCTTACCCCATCCACCGCGAGGCTCCCAAGTTCGACGAGCTCTCGACGAAGAAAGAGATTCTCTCGACGGGTATCAAGGTGATCGACCTGCTGGAGCCTTACATGAAAGGCGGTAAGATTGGCCTCTTCGGCGGTGCAGGTGTGGGCAAGACCGTGCTCATCATGGAGCTGATCAACAACATTGCCAAGGGTCACAACGGATTCTCGGTGTTCGCCGGAGTGGGCGAGCGCACGCGTGAGGGTAATGACTTGATTCGCGAGATGATTGAGTCGGGCGTTATCCGCTATGGCGAGAAGTTCCGCAAGGCCATGGACGAGGGCAAATGGGACTTGAGCCTCGTCGACCCCGAGGAACTGAAGAAATCGCAGGCCACGCTGGTCTACGGACAGATGAACGAGCCTCCCGGGGCACGTGCCTCCGTGGCCCTCTCGGGTCTGACCGTGGCAGAGGGATTCCGCGACGGTGGCGGCAAGGACGGCGGTGCGGCCGATATCCTGTTCTTCATCGACAACATCTTCCGCTTCACCCAGGCTGGTTCTGAGGTGTCGGCCCTGCTGGGACGTATGCCTTCGGCCGTAGGTTACCAGCCCACGCTGGCCTCCGAGATGGGTACCATGCAAGAGCGCATCACCTCGACAAAGACAGGTTCTATCACATCGGTACAGGCCGTGTATGTGCCTGCCGACGACCTGACCGACCCTGCTCCTGCCACTACCTTCACCCACCTCGACGCCACCACGGTGCTCGACCGTAAGATTGCCGAGCTGGGTATCTATCCCGCCGTCGATCCGCTGGGAAGTACATCGCGTATCCTCGACCCGCTGATCGTGGGCAAGGCTCACTACGACTGCGCCCAGCGCGTCAAGGAGATTCTCCAGCGCTACAAGGAGCTGCAGGACATCATCGCCATTCTGGGTATGGACGAGCTCTCTGACGAGGACAAGCTGACGGTGAACCGCGCACGCCGCGTACAGCGCTTCCTCTCGCAGCCCTTCTCGGTGGCATCCCAGTTCACGGGCCTGCCCGGCGTGATGGTGCCCATCGAAGATACCATCAAGGGATTCAACGCCATTCTCGACGGCGAGGTCGACGACCTGCCCGAGCAGGCATTCCTGAACGTGGGAACCATCGACGACGCCAAGGAGAAGGCCAAGAAACTGCTCGAGGCTGCCAAGGCATAGCTTTTGATTTCAGAATGAACGGTTTAGAATAAAGAGTTATGTTAGAGCTTAGAATAGTTTCTCCTGAAAGAATAGAATACGACGGACAGGTGGAGAGCGTTCTCGTGCCCGGATCCATGGGCCAGTTCGAGATACTCCAAGACCATGCACCCATCATCTCCACGCTTCAGAACGGCGAGGTGGTGTACACCACCAAGGAATGCCGGGTGAGTCTCAGCATCCAAGGTGGATTCGTGGAAGTGCAGAAGAACGTGGTGAGTGTCTGTGTGGAAATGGCATAAAAGAGAAAATGGTATCGCAATGAACGTCAAGAAGACAAGCATCAGCTACATACGTCAGCAGCTTTACCTCACGGCAGCGCTGTTCCTCATCACACTACTGGTGATGCAGGTGTGGTTGGTCGAGGGCCTGCTCCCGGCAGCCATCATCAGCGCCGCGTTCACACTCGCCGTGGGAGTCACCATCGCCTTGGTGTGGCGACGTGTGGCAGAGCGCTCCCCCCAGAGCCTGCCCACATTCTTCACGGCCGTGTCGGGGTTCCGCCTGTTGCTGGCCTTGGCAGTCATGTTTGTCTACTATCTGGCCGACAAGAACGATACCATGCTGCGTTTCTTCCTGGTATTCATGGCATTCTATGTGATTGCCCTGATCCACCATTCAGTATTCTTCGCAAGAGTGTCTAACCGCTCCTGATGAACGTGTTAAAAGATTTTTTTTGAAACATGAAACAATTTAAAACGATAATCCTCCTGATGATGGTAGCATTGCTGCCCATGCCCGCTCTGGCCAGCGAGGGTGGTGAAGGTGAGGAGCTCGACATCCCCGAGATCGTGCTCGAACACCTGGCCGACTCATACGAGTGGCACATCGCCTCCTACCACGGCAAGCATCTCATCATACCTCTTCCTGTCATCATCCGAAGTGAGAATACCGGCAAATGGCATTTCTGCACGGCTCATAGCCTGCCCGAAGGCTTCTTCTTCAGCAAAGAGCATCACGGCAAGATCTACGAGAAAATGGCCGACGGCACAGAGGCACGCCCCCTCGACCTGAGCATCACCAAGAGCGTGATGCAGATATGGATCGTTGTCATCGTGCTGATCGTCGTCTTCCTCAGTTGTGCACGCTGGTATAAGAACCACGACGTGAAGAGCGAGGCTCCCGGAGGTTTTGTCGGTGCAATGGAGATGATCGTCATGACCATCCACGACGACCTGATCAAGTCGTCAATAGGCGAGAAGCACTACAAGCCTTATGCGCCTTACCTGCTCACGGTGTTCTTCTTCATCCTGACATGTAACCTCATCGGACTGATTCCGGTATTCCCGGGCGGCGCCAACGTCACGGGCAACATCAATATCACCTTCTTCCTGGCATTGTGCACGATGCTCGCCATCAATATCTTTGCCAACAAGGAGTATTGGAAGGAGATATTCTGGCCCGAGGTGCCCCTCTTCCTCAAGGCCTATCCGGCTCCTGTCATGCCCCTCATCGAGTTGTTTGGCGTGTTCACCAAGCCCTTTGCGCTGATGATCCGTCTCTTTGCCAACATGATGGCAGGCCACGCGGTGATCCTCTCGTTCACCTGCGTGATCTTCCTCGGCTGGTCGATGGGTGTGGGATTCGGTCTCGGCCTGAACGCCTTCAGCATCATCATGCTGCTCTTCATGAATGCGTTAGAGCTGCTGGTTGCTTTCGTCCAGGCTTATGTGTTCACCATGCTGAGTGCTGTGTTCATCGGGCTTGCCCACAAGGACCACCACGCAGAGTGATTTTTTTTAAAGAAAAAAATAAGAATAGTAAGTAAACATTATTAATAATTAAAAATTAAAAAATTAAAGATTATGATTTCAGCTTTATTATTGGCCGCTGAAGGTCTGGCTCAGCTGGGCTGCGGTATCGGTGCAGGTATTGCAACAATTGGTGCAGGTTTGGGTATTGGTAAGATTGGTGGTAGCGCCATGGACGCTATCGCTCGTCAGCCAGAGGCTACTGGTAAGATTCAGACCAACATGATCCTGACCTCGGCATTCGTTGAGGGTTGTGCACTCTTCGCCATTGCAGCTTGTGCATTCTTGATCAAGTAACAATTCCTGTTCGTAAGTATTAACCAAAATATTATTGCGAATGGATTTCAGTAAACTGCCAGCAATCCTCACCCCTGATCTGGGACTTCTGTTCTGGATGCTTCTGGCGTTTGCCGTTGTCTTCTTCGTGCTTGCCAAGTATGGCTTCCCCGCTATCATCAAAATGGTAGAGGCCCGTAAAAGCTATATCGACGAAAGCCTGCTCAAGGCCCATGAGGCCAGCGAGAGGCTCGAGAACATCAAGCAAGAAGGCGAGGCTCTCATGCAGGAGGCACGTGAGCGTCAGGCGCAGATCCTCAAAGAAGCTGCCGACACCCGCGACTCCATCGTAGAGCAGGCCCAGAAGAAAGCACGTGAGGAGGGCGCCCGTCTCCTGGGCGAGGCGAAAATCGCCATCGAACAGGAAAAGAGGGCAGCCATCGCCGACATCCGTGAGCAAGTCGCCACACTCAGCGTGGAGATTGCCGAGAAGGTGCTCCGCCAGAATCTCAAGGGCGACAAGGCTCAGATGGATCTGATTGAACGTATGCTGGATGAGGTTTCTACTGACAAATAAGTAAGTTACGTATGGATATAGGAGTCATATCGGTAAGATACGCCCGTGCGCTCTTGAAAGGAGCCACAGACGCGAAAATCGAAGATGCTGTCTATGCTGAGATGCAACAGCTCGCCAAGAGCTACGTCGAGGTGCCACAGCTGCGGTTTACGATAGACAATCCGATGCTCTCAAAGGACAAGAAGGAGACGCTCCTGCTGACTGCCGTCGGCAAGAATCCGTCGCCGCTAACCAAGACTTTCATACAGCTCGTGCTGAAGGAAGACCGTGAGAGTGTGATGCAGTTCATTGCCAATTCGTACGTCACGCTTTACCGCCAACAGAAGAATGTCATCCGTGGACGCCTCATCACCGCTGCCGCCGTCTCTCCTGCCACCGAGCAGAAGATGCGACAGATGGTGGAGAGCAAGACTAATGGAACAGTAGAGTTTGAGACCGAGGTGAACCCTGACATCATCGGAGGATTCATACTCGAGTACGACACCTACCGCATGGACGCAAGTGTCAAGGCACAACTCAACTCTATCCTCAAACAACTCAAAAAGTAATTAAAGGAAAAGTATAACAAATGTCAGATAAGATTAAACCAAGCGAAGTATCCCAGGTCTTGCTCGACCAGCTTCAGGGGATCTCTAGCGCAGAGAAGTTCGACGAGGTGGGTACGGTACTGACCGTCAGCGACGGTGTGGCACGTATCTACGGACTTCGCAATGCCGAGGCCAATGAGCTGTTGGAGTTTGAGAATGGAACGATGGCTATCGTGATGAACCTGGAGGAAGACAACGTGGGTTGCGTGCTTCTGGGCTCCACATCGGGCATCAAGGAGGGCATGGTGGTAAAGCGTACCAAGCGCATTGCCTCTATCCGTGTCAACGACAACATGCTCGGACGTGTCATTAATCCGCTGGGACAGGCCATCGACGGCAAGGGAGATATCGACCTGAGCAACGCCTTTGAAATGCCGCTCGACCGTAAGGCTCCTGGTGTTATATACCGTCAGCCCGTGAAGGAGCCGCTTCAGACCGGCTTGAAGGCCATCGACTCGATGATTCCCATCGGCCGCGGCCAGCGCGAGCTCATCATCGGCGACCGCCAGACGGGTAAGACCGCCATCGCTGTTGATACCATCATCAACCAGAAGAGTTTCTATGAGGCAGGCAAGCCTGTCTATTGTATCTATGTGGCCATCGGTCAGAAGGCCAGTACCGTGGCAACACTCGTCTCCACATTACAGGAGCATGGAGCTATGCCTTACACCATCGTCGTGTCGGCTACTGCTGCTGATCCAGCCGCCATGCAATACTATGCGCCGTTTGCAGGTGCCGCCATCGGTGAGTACTTCCGCGACCGTGGCCTGCCCGCACTTGTGGTCTACGACGACCTTTCAAAACAGGCTGTTGCCTATCGTGAGGTGTCGCTGATTTTGCGCCGCCCGTCTGGTCGTGAGGCCTATCCCGGCGACGTGTTCTATCTCCACTCTCGTCTCCTTGAGCGTGCTGCCAAGATGAACGAGCAGCAAGAGGTGGCCGAGCAGATGAACGACCTGCCGGAGTGCATGAAGGGACATGTGAAGGGTGGTGGCTCATTAACCGCCCTGCCTATCATCGAGACACAAGCTGGCGACGTGTCGGCATACATCCCAACAAACGTTATCTCTATCACCGATGGTCAGATCTTCCTTGAGAGCGACCTCTTCAACCAAGGCTTCCGTCCCGCTATCAACGTCGGTATTTCTGTATCACGTGTGGGTGGCTCGGCTCAGATTAAGTCTATGAAGAAGGTGGCTGGTACGCTGAAGATCGACCAGGCTCAGTATCGTGAGCTCGAGGCATTCTCGAAGTTCTCAAGTGATATGGATGCCGTGACCGCCATGACGCTGGACCGTGGACGTAAGAACAACCAGTTGCTCATTCAGCCTCAGTACAGCCCCATGCCCGTTGGCGAGCAGATTGCCATTCTCTATTGTGGTGTGCACGGTCTTATGCGCGAGGTGCCTATTCACAAGGTCCGCGAGTGCCAGACCTCATTCCTCGATAAGCTGCGCTCAGCCAATCCTGAGGTCATCGAGACGTTGGCCAGCGGCAAGATTGACGACGAGACCACGGATAAGATCGAGACCATCATGGCCGATATCGCCGGAACGTATAAAGCCTGATAGCCTATGCCAAGCCTGAAAGAAATTAAAGGCCGCATAGCCTCAGTCAACTCCACGCGTAAGATCACGTCGGCTATGAAGATGGTGGCTTCCAGCAAGTTGCATCATGCTCAGGTGGCTATTCAGAACATGCTGCCTTATGAGTCGTTGCTGGAGCACATCCTCAAGTCGTTCTTGGCGGCAGAGGCTGAAGCCCAGACCATCTACGACCAAGAGCGCCCCGTGAAGCGGGCTGCGCTTGTGGTCTTCACGTCGAACTCATCACTTTGTGGTGGCTTCAATGCCAACTCCATCAAGTTGATGACACACGTGGTAGATGACTACACTCAAACTATCGGTCGCGATAATGTGGAGATTTATCCCATTGGGCGCAAGGTATACGAGAAGGCTAAAAAGATGGGACTAAACGTGCAAGGCGAGTATTCTGCCTTGGCCGATCATCCCAATGCTCAAGACTGCATTACGCTGGCTAGGGAGTTAGGAAGAAAGTTTGCCGACGGAGAGATTGACAAGGTTGAGCTCATCTACCATCACTTCAAGAGTGCCGGTTCGCAAGTGCTGACCCGCAAGACATTCCTGCCCATCGATGTAGTGTCGGAACTGAAGGCCGATCATGAGCGCGACCTCACCTCGACAATCGCCACCAAGCAAAGTCAGGAATACCTGAAGCAGCGTGGTAATCGTGAGAGCGAGCGCAAGGAAGAGGACGTGAAACCGCTCAACGATAATTTCATTGTTGAGCCCGACATGAACACGGTGCTCTTCAATCTCATGCCAAAGTTGGCCCATCTGATGCTTTATACGGCCCTGCTCGATAGCAATGCCTCAGAGCATGCCGCGCGTATGGTCGCCATGCAGACGGCTACTGACAATGCCGACGAGTTGCTACGCGAATTGAATCTTCAATACAACAAGAGTCGTCAGCAAGCTATCACAAGCGAACTTCTCGATATTGTTGGTGGTTCGGTCAACAACTAGTTACGGCTTTCATCACTATCTCATAAGAAAAGGTATCCACCAAGAAGGATGGATACCTTTTTTGTGTCTGTTATGATCATTGAATCAATAGTCGTCGTCGGCTACATCAACGGCATCAAGCGTCAAGTCGGCAGGATCGGTCTCATAAGTTGTGCGATAGCTCTCTTCCGTCAGCTTGTCCTCATCGTAGTCGTCGTCATCGTCATGGTCATTGTAGTGGTCCTCAACGATAACATCCTCATCATCGTCCTGCTTGTCCTCATCAGAGTCAAAGTCATCGTCATACTTCATGCGTGGCTTTTCTACCTCGGGCTTCTCTTTTGCAAAGATGGCCTCTACCCATGTGCCCTTGGCAATTTCCAGTACCTCGAAGCCATCATTTACTTTCTTCTCGTACATTCCACCTTTCTTGTGAAGCCGGTCGGCAGGTAGGGTTGTGGTAGAGATGTCGAATCCCGATTGGATGATGTCTTGAATGCTCTGCGAGAGAGAGTCCCAACCCCCACCGAAGTTACGGTCGATGACTTCCAGCAGTTTAGCCGCAGAGATGTGCCGGATATTCTCATACGTCAGGTCTGTGACGCGCATGATGGGGCGTTTCTTGACGGCCATCTTCATCTTTGTTGAGTCGTCTACGCGTAGCTGGCCTACTTTAAATCCGCGAGCCTCATATTTCTTGATGATCTCTGGTTTGTCGATTTTCACCTCTTCAAGCTCGAAAGCACTACGGATAATGTCCGTATAGTGTCTGATGTTTTCTTTCAAGTCAGCATCCTTCTCTGCACCTTCCCAAAGGCGGAAGATGTCGTTCTCTTGAAGGTCCCAAACATTGCTTTTCGTAAGAGTTTTCAGCGTTAACGCTTTTTTTGTCGTTTCTTTCATATATTCAAATCATTGTTATTTCGTAATTGTCTTTTTCCATCAACACGGGGAATTTTTCCCTGAAGTGCTTAAGCCGTTCCATGTCAATTTCACCGCTGATGGTTTCCTCTTTGTTCTCTTCGGCTTGTGCCAATGTGTTCCCGTATGGGTCGATGATTGCACTTCCTCCTGCATACTTACAATTCTGGTCGTTTCCGATGCGGTTGCAGGCGATCACGTAAGCCTGGTTCTCAATAGCTCTGGCCCTGATGAGCGTCTGCCAAGCTAGTTGCCGGTTCTCTGGCCAGTTGGCCACGATAATTATAGCATCGTAATCATCACGATAGCGTAGCCACAAGGGAAAGCGAGTGTCGTAGCAGGTAACGAGAAGAAATCTGACGCCCTTGTATTCAGCTACCGTTCGCCGATTTCCGGGACGGTAATACTTATCCTCATGACCATAGCTGAAAAGGTGGTGCTTATCATAATAGTCATATGTCTGGTCGGGGCGTACAAAATAGAGTCGGTTCACATAGTGATCATCCTCTTTTACCGAAACGCTTCCGCATATAGCCGTATTTGTCTGAACAGCAATTTTTTGCATCCAGCTGAGAGCCATATCTTTTGCATCAGCTATCCCCTCGGGCTCTGTGGCAAATCCCGTGCTCCACATTTCAGGAAGCACAAACAAATCAGAAGCCGCCGACCCTTTAATTTGTCTCTCGGCCCTCTCCATGTTATCTTGCGGAGAACCCCAGATGATGTCTGTTTGAAGAATAGTTACTCTCATCAGCTGCAAAAATAAATACATAATTTGTATTTCACAAGTTTTTGCGCCAGAATTTTTGCATAAATGAGAGAATATTCTTAATTTTGTCCTCGAATATGGCACAACCACTAGCTGAGAGACTACGCCCCCGCACGCTTGACGAGTATATCGGACAAAAGCATTTAGTTGGAGAGGGGGCAGTCCTGCGCTCCATGATAGAGGCGGGACGCATCTCCTCTTTTATATTATGGGGACCTCCGGGAGTTGGGAAGACCACGCTGGCGCAGATTATTGCCAACAAACTTGAGACACCTTTTTACACGCTCAGCGCCGTTACCAGTGGCGTAAAGGATGTTCGCGAAGTGATAGAGCGAGCTAAGAGCGGGCGCTTCTTCTCTCAAGCATCACCCATTCTCTTCATCGACGAGATTCACCGCTTTTCCAAGAGCCAGCAAGACTCTTTGCTGGGGGCGGTTGAGAAGGGGATTGTCACTTTAATAGGTGCTACAACTGAGAATCCATCGTTTGAGGTTATCAGGCCATTGCTCTCACGTTGTCAGTTGTACATTCTCAAGCCCCTCGATAAAGAAGACCTGCTCACCTTGCTCCAGCGTGCTATCACTACCGATGTGGAGTTGAAGAAGCGCAAGATAGTGCTTCAGGAAACTGGTGCCATGTTGCGATATAGCGGTGGCGATGCACGTAAGTTGCTCAACATCCTCGAACTGGTAGTCGAGAGCGAGAGCTCGGAAGAGGTGATTGTGACAGACGAGAAAGTGGTCAGCCGACTACAACAGAATCCATTGGCTTACGACAAAGACGGGGAAATGCACTACGACATCATCTCTGCCTTCATCAAGAGCATTCGAGGAAGCGATCCCGATGCCGCTCTCTACTGGATGGCAAGAATGATAGAGGGTGGGGAGGACCCGCAATTCATCGCCCGCCGGATGGTCATCAGCGCCGCCGAGGATATAGGATTGGCTAATCCCAATGCACTTCTGCTGGCTAATGCCGCTTTCGATGCCGTCATGAAAATAGGATGGCCCGAGGGTAGAATTCCACTTGCCGAATGTGCGGTCTATCTGGCCACGAGTCCGAAGAGCAATAGTGCCTATCTTGGCATCGACAGCGCTTTGCAGAAAGTACGCGAAACGGGGAATTTGCCCGTACCCTTGCATTTGCGCAACGCGCCCACGTCACTCATGAAAGAACTGGGTTATAGCGATGGATATATCTATCCGCACGATTACCCTGGTCATTTCCATGAGCAGCAGTACATGCCTGATGCTCTCGTCGACCATCGTATTTGGCACGCTCAGCATTCGCCCGCCGAGGAGAAGCTTTACAAGCAAATGCTTCAATGCTGGGGCAGCAGATATGAGAAATAAGCGCGTAAAATAGGCTTTATGGCTGGTAAAGACGTACTTTTTTATCTTTTTTCGAAAAAAAACAAAGAAAAATTTGGCTGTTTCGAAAATAGTGTTTACCTTTGCACTCGCAATTCAGAAATGAGGCGCTGTGAGGCTCCCTAGCTCAACTGAATAGAGCATCTGACTACGGATCAGAAGGTTGTGGGTTTGAATCCCGCGGGAGTCACAAAGAGGAAACTAATGTTTCCTCTTTTTTCTTTATATAACTCTCTTTTTTATCTATCATCTTCACCATTTCAAAGGGCTACACTACGATTCTGGAGGGCTACTCTACAATCCTGGAGGGCTACTCAACGATTCTAGAGGGCATCATTACGATTCTGGAGTATTGCTCTGCGATTCCAATCGGCTTTCATTAAATCTTTCTGTTGTATATTTGGGGAAAAAGATGGAAATCTACCTATAAAAAATGCAAAATACTAAGAAGTAGTTGGCGATTATCATTTTTTTTCATAACTTTGTAAGCACTAAAACAACGATGAAACATTAACAATTTAATACATGAACATTTATGGAAAATAACGCTGCACTTATTGCTCAGTGCGAAGAAAGAGCAAAACAGTGGTTGACCCCTGCTTTTGATGAAGAGACACGCAAAGCTGTTCAGGCTATGCTCGACAACGAGGACAAGACAGAGCTCATCGACGCTTTCTATCGTGACCTCGAGTTTGGAACGGGTGGACTTCGTGGCATCATGGGTGCCGGTACCAACCGTATGAACAAATATATTGTAGGTATGGCTACACAAGGCTTCGCCAACTACATTCTGAAAGCATTCCCTGGCAAGCAATGCTCTGTTGTCGTAGGTCATGATTGCCGCAACAACGGACGCATGTTCGCCGAGTCAGTGGCCGATATCTTCTCTGCTAACGGCATCAAGGTTTATCTTTTCGAGAGCTTAAGACCTACACCTGAGATTTCGTTTGCTATTCGCCAGTTGGGCGCTCAGGCAGGTGTCAATGTGACGGCCTCTCACAACCCTCGCGAGTATAATGGCTACAAAGCATATTGGGACGATGGTGCTCAGGTGCTTTCTCCGCATGATACAGGCATCATCGACGAGGTGAACAAAGTGAAGATTGAAGATGTGAAGTTCGAGGGTAACAAAGAGCTCATCGACATCATCGGAGGTGAGATGGACTGGGATTACTTGCAGGCCGTGAAAGAGGCAATGGTCGACCAGGATGTTATCCTGCGCCAGAAAGACCTCAATATCGTTTACTCGCCGATGCATGGAACTGGCCGTGTCATCATTCCAGAGGCCCTGCGCTCATGGGGATTCCAAAACATCCACGTAGTGCCCGAGCAGATGACCATCGACGGTAACTTCCCAACGGTTGTGTCGCCAAATCCCGAGAATGCGGAGGCCATGACGCTGGGCATGAAGCTTGGAACACGCCTTGATGCAGATCTCGTGATTGCTAGTGACCCTGATGCCGACCGTCTGGCCATCGTTTGCCGTAACAATAAGGGTGAGTGGGAAATCCTGAATGGTAACCAAACCTGCATGATGTTCTGCTGGTACATTATTGCTAACAAGAAGAAACTCGGTCAGCTGAAAGGTAATGAATTCCTGGTGAAGACCATCGTGACAACAGAGGTGATTGCCAAGATAGCCGAGAAGAATGGCGTTGAGTTGCGCGATTGCTACACCGGCTTCAAGTGGATTGCCAACGAGATTCGCAAAGACGAGGGCGTGAAGAAATACATTGGCGGTGGAGAGGAAAGCTTTGGATTCCTGCCGTTCGACAAGGTGCGCGATAAGGATTCACCCGCTTCTATCTGTCTGATTTGCGAGATCGCAGCTTGGGCAAAAGACAATGGACGTACACTCTACGACCTGCTCATGGACATCTATGCTGAGTATGGATTCTCTCGCGAGGTGACTATCAACGTCGTGAAGCCCGGTAAGACTGGTGCCGACGAGATTAAGCAGATGATGACCAACTTCCGCAACAATCCACCTCAGGAGTTGGGCGGCTCGAAGATTTGCCTGTGGAAAGACTATCAGACGCTCGAGGGCAAGAAGGCTGATGGTACCATTGAGAAGCTCAACATGCCTACAACGAGCAATGTGCTCCAGTGGTTCTGCGAGGATGGTACGAAAGTTAGTGTCCGCCCATCGGGTACCGAGCCGAAGATTAAGTTCTATACCGAAGTGAAAGATCCCACCTTCAAGTGCGCAGGATGCTACGAGCGTTGCATGAAAGGTGCTGAGGAGAAAATTGCTGCCATCAAGAAGAGCCTGAATCTCGACTAATGGTTTAAAGCAAGAGAACTATAGAGTAGGGGACTCACATCATCTTTGTGGTGTGAGTCCCTTCTCTTTTCCCGGTTTTATTCAGAAAGCTCTTTGCGATGCTTTCAACCCAGCTATTTTTTTCTTTTGACGTGTTATGAGGTTTCTGGCTTTTATATGGGCAAATGGCTCAAATCTACATAATATAAATAAGGTGTAGAATATTTTTTTTGCTTTATTTGAAAAATAATTCCAAAAACATTTGGAGGAATGAAAATAAACCATTACCTTTGCACTCGCATTTGAGAAACAATGCTTGGCAAAGCTAAAGCGAGCCCGGAAGGATGGGTGAGTGGCTGAAACCAGCAGTTTGCTAAACTGCCGTACGGGTAACCGTACCGGGGGTTCGAATCCCCCTCCTTCCGCCAGGGGGAAAGTTTCGAAAGTGCACCATATAGTTGGTCGATTCATCTAATGGTTAGGATACAAGATTCTCAATCTTGGCATAGGGGTTCGATTCCCCTATCGACTACAAAAAGAAGTGGTATTTCGAAAGAAATATCACTTTTTTGTTAAATATGTCGAAAAACATCTCAAATTACTTGCATACATTCAGCATTTCAATTAACTTAGCGGTCAAATAGTTTAATCAACAAAAATGAAGAATATGAAAAAGTTCGTTTTATCACTTATTGTTATGCTCTGCGCTTCTTTGGGCGCATCGGCACAGAAAGTCTACATCGCTCCTAGCAAAAGCGCAATCGCCTATCATAAAAGCAAGGATTGCAGCTATCTGCGCAATTCGAAGAATGTAACCGACATTTCTACCAGCGAGGCCAAGGAAATGGGCCGCCACCCATGTGTTCGCTGTTATCCCGCTCAAGCCGAGGCTACCAAGAAAGCCATAGCCAAAGAGCAGGCAGAGAAGAAAGCTACAACAGCTAAGAAAGCCACTACAACAAAGAAAACCGCTGAGACCACAACCACCAAGGCTACTGGTACCTCAAAAGTGTATGTTGCCGCTGGCGGTGCCAAGTATCACAAGAAGAAGAGTTGTACGGCTTTGGCTAAGAGTAAGAATGTGAATAGCATCACACTTGCTGAAGCTAAGGAAAAATTGACACCATGTAGTGTTTGTTATGAGACAGCCAAGAAGGCTGCTCCGAAGGCATCTGCAACAACTAAGAAAGCAGAAGAGAAAGCTGCTGAAGCCACGACCACTAAGGCTACAGGTACTTCAAAAGTGTATGTTGCCGCAGGCGGTTCCAAGTATCACAAGAAAAAGAGTTGTACAGCATTGGCTAAGAGCAAGGACATTAAGTCTGTTACACTAGCCGAGGCCAAGGCCAAGATGACTCCTTGTAGCGTTTGCTACACTTCTGCAAAGAAGACTGCGACCAAGGCTGCCACAACAAAGAAAGCAACAACTACAGAGAAGAAGGCTACAACAACCGAGAAAAAGACTACCACTAAGAAGGCTGCTTGATTTTAGTTGGTTTATTGGATATTATAAATGCTCTCCCTGTCATTCGCAAGGAGAGCATTTTTATGTTTACTAGCTCATAAGGATGAAAGTAATAATCAACGGGGATCTTTTAGAACTGTCTGAGTGCAGATAGCAGTTCGTTGTTTTCACTTTTGTTGCCAATAGTGATGCGTAGACAATTCTCACACAATTGCACACGGGTACGATTGCGCACAATGATTCCACGTTCAACTAAATAGTCGTAGATACGTTGTGCATCGGTCATTTTTGCCAAGAAGAAATTGGCATCTGTCGGATAGACTTTCTTGCATATGGGAAGCAATTTGAATGCCTCCATCATACGGCTTCTCTCAAGGAGCAATGTTCGCACCCACTTTTCAACTTCATAGGGGTCGCTCAGGGCATCTAATGCCTGTTGTTGGGTGAGTAGGTTCACATTATATGGATATTTCACCTTATTAAATAGGTTGATAATTTCTTTGCTAGCAAAGGCCATACCCAGACGAATGGCAGCACAACCCCATGCCTTGCTGAAAGTGTTCAAGACGATAAGGTTTGGATACTTTGTCAGTTCTGAGCGGAATGACTTCTGACTAGAAAAGTCACTATATGCCTCATCGATAATCACCAGCCCTTGAAAGACATTCAGCACCTTGATGATCTCTTCCCGGTTGATACTGTTGCCCGTAGGATTGTTGGGGGAACAAATCCATATCAGTTTAGTATTATCGTCACATGGGCTCAACAATCGGTCTGCAGTTATCTGGTAATGCTCGTCAAGCAATACTCTGCGATACTCTACATCATTCACATCGGCACACACTTTATACATGCCATACGTAGGCTCTATGGCAACCACATTATCTATACCAGGTCGACAAAAACACCGATAGGGGAGGTCTATGGCTTCGTCGCTACCATTCCCAAGGAAGATGCATTCTTCAGCAACACCCTTTATTTTCGATAATTTCTTCTTGACTTCAAGTTGCAAAGGATCTGGATACCTGTTCAAAGGCGAATTATAGGGATTCTCATTAGCGTCGAGAAAAACGCGAGCTGTTCGTCCACTATACTCATTTCGCGCACTACTATAAGGAGCTAACTCCCATATATTGGGGCGTGTAAGTTCTTTAAGTGATTTCATTATGATAATGCTTTTATTCTGACTGTCATTGCGTTTTTATGGGCATCTAACTTTTCGTTCTCTGCCATTACCTCAACAGCACGGCCTATTGAGCGGATTCCTTCGGGTGTAAGATGCTGAAAAGTAATCTTTCTATGATAACTGTCAAGATTGACACCACTATAGGCAAGTGCATAGCCATGAGTAGGGAGCGTATGATTGGTACCACTGGCATAGTCACCAGCACTCTCGCATGCATATTGACCAAGAAAAACGCTTCCGGCGTTGACCACTTTATCTGCTAGCGACTCATAATTCTGTGTGGCAATAATCAGATGCTCAGGAGCATACGTGTTACTCAACTGCATAGCTTCATCAAGAGTAGAAACCAATATCATCTTGCTATTGGATAATGTCTTGGAAGCTATATCTTTACGAGGTAACAGTTCTAGTTGTAGATTAACCTCTTCCTCAACTCTCTTGAGCATTTCCTCACTTGTGGTAATCAGAATTACTTGTGAGTCTGTACCATGCTCTGCTTGTGACAAAAGGTCAGCCGCAACAAACTCGGGGTTACTAGTAGCATCGGCTATCACACACACCTCGCTAGGGCCTGCCGGCATGTCGATGGCACAATCGTGTAATGACACTTGTTGCTTGGCCGCCATGACATATTGATTGCCTGGACCGAATATTTTATATACTTTAGGAATGCTTTCCGTTCCATAAGCCATTGCGCCGATAGCCTGTACTCCACCTGCCTTGAAAATCCTGCTGACTCCTGCCACTTTCGCCGCCACCAAAATAGCGGGATGTACATTGCCGTGTCTATCGGGGGGTGTACAAAGTATGATTTCCTTGCAACCGGCAATCTTTGCAGGTGTGGCCAGCATCAATACTGTTGAAAACAAAGGTGCTGTACCACCAGGGATGTATAGCCCGACCTTTTCTATTGGCACGCTCTTCTGCCAACATGTAACTCCTGGTTGAGTCTGTATCTTACTACCCTCGAAACGTTGGGTCTCATGAAATGTTGAAATATTCTGATGAGCAAGAACCAATGCGTCGTATAGTTCTTTGGAAATCATTCCTTCAGCAGCTCTTATCTCTTCATCAGTAACTGCCAACGACTGTAGTTCAACATGGTCAAATTTCGCTTCATATGCTTTCACGGCCGAATCACCGTTTCTGCGGATGTCGGTTAACACTTCATCAACAATGGCATTCAATTGAGATACGTCTAATTGTGGACGCTTCACAATGTTGCTCCATTCTTCCCTGCTAGGGTAGCGAATTATTCTCATAACCAAAACTTATAATATCATTTTCTCAATTGGTGTGACTAGAATGCCTTGGGCACCTAATTCCTTTAACTTTCCAATAATCTCCCAGAAACGTTTCTGATTGAGCACGGTGTGAACGCAACACCACTCTTCGTCGGCTAAGGGAATAATGGTTGGACTCTTTAGACCTGGCAGCACATCAACGATTTCTTTTAAGCGATTCTTTGGAACATTCATGCGTACATATTTTTTATCTTCAGCCTGACGGACAGCTTCGAATCGGAATAGCATAGCCTCCAGGATGGCTTTCTTCTCGCTGCTCAAATGTTTATTAGCGATGAGAAGAGCCTCGCTCTGCATCACAACCTCCACTTCACGAAGATTGTTGCTCACAAGCGTGGAGCCACTACTGACAATATCGAAGATGGCATCGGCCAAGCCTATACCAGGACTAATCTCAACGCTTCCGGTTATCACATGAATCTCAGCATTGATATGATGTTCATCCAAATACTTCCTTAAAATCGACGGATAAGAGGTGGCGATTTTCTTTCCCTCAAACCATTCTATGCCTGTATAGTTAATGTCTTTAGGGATAGCCAAAGAAAGACGACACTTGCTGAACCCTAGTCTGTCAACAATCTCAGCATCCTCGTTCCGCTCTAAGAATTCATTCTCGCCAACAATGCCTAAATCTGCCACACCATTAGCAACACTTTGTGGAATATCATCATCGCGCAAATACAATACCTCAAGAGGGAAATTAGATGCCTGAACTAATAAGGTGCGTCTGGTTGCACTCACTTTTATGTCGGCCTCTGAAAGCAGGTTCATAGTGTCATCAAACAGACGACCTTTCGACTGAATAGCAATACGTAACATACTAATTTATCTATATTTTCTTTAAAATCGAATGCAAAAATACGGATTTTTGAGAGAATGTGCAAGAAAATGATTACATTTGCACCAAATTTCACAAAATTAGGTTACAAATCCTATAAAATTGAAAATTAAAGCGTATATATATTCAATTGCCTTCATGCTACTGCTTCTTTCTTGTTCTGACAAGAGGCAAGATGAACGTATCGTTACGCCATGGGGGGAGATAACCGAAGACTCTATTCCGACTACAGATGAATTCACGATGACCGATATGGTAACGAATGGTGAGCTGATCATGCTGACCATGAGTGGTCCTGAGACTTATTATGACTACCGAGGTCGCGGAATGGGTATGCAATATCTCTTATGTGAGAAATTCGCTCAAAAACTGGGCGTGTCTGTTCGTGTGGAACTTTGCAAGGATACGCTTGAGATGGTCAGTCGACTAAAAAGAGGAGATGCCGATATTATCGCATTCTTATTGCCAGAACGAATTGCAGGTGGGGATAGTCTGAAGGCATGTGGCGTAAGAATAGATTCTCTGAAACTGTCATGGGCTGTACAAAAAACTAACACAGAGCTTGCTGACACTTTGAATCGTTGGTTCAAGCCTAGCATGCTAGTCGAGATAAAAAAGGAAGAAGCATTCCTTTTGTCTGCTAGAAGTGTTAAGAGGCATGTGTTCTCGCCTATGCTCAACCGGGCTAAAGGTGAGATTTCCCGCTATGACAAGTATTTTATGACTTATGCTCCTACGGCTCGGCTTGACTGGCGCCTGATGGCTGCTCAATGTTATCAGGAATCTACTTTCGATCCTAATGCTCGCTCTTGGGCAGGTGCATGTGGATTAATGCAGATTATGCCCGCTACAGCTGATCATTTAGGTTTGCCCCGAAATAAGATATACGACCCGGAAGCCAACATTGAGGCGGCTGCAAGATATATGAATGAACTGATGGGATATTTCCATGATATTCCATCGCAAAATGAGCGCATTTACTTTGCATTAGCCTGTTATAATGGTGGATATCATCACATACGAGACGCTATGGCACTGGCCCAGAAGAATGGCAGGAATCCCAAACGGTGGGGGGATGTGGCTGATTATGTGCTCAAACTACGTGAGCCAGCTTATTACACAGATCCCGTCGTGAAGTATGGTTACATGCGAGGTAATGAGACCGTTGATTATGTCGACCGTATTCGTGCACGGTGGGCAGACTATCGTGGAGTTGCCCGTCCTGGAGCTATCAGAAAAGGCGGAGGGGTAGGTGTGCGCACACCGCAAAAGGCTAAACGAAAGTATCGCTTCCATGTATAAAAATGGCGTTATCACCAAGTATAATAATTGTGTTATTACCAATCTTTTCGAACAACCGACTTGGTGCTATTTTACGTTGTAGCCATTTCGTTCAAAAAGTAGTATGGGCACAGAGTATCGAAAAAAGTACGAAAATAATTTTGCTATCTGAAAAGTTTGTTTTATCTTTGCATCCGTTTTCAGACAACAACATGAAATTGAGTTGATGGAGACATGCCGATGTGGCTCAGTTGGTAGAGCAACGCATTCGTAATGCGTAGGTCGCGGGTTCGAGTCCCGCCATCGGCTCCATAATCACACCAGTTTTGTTTTATTTGCGGAATTAGCACATCGGTAGTGCATGGGCTTCCCAAGCCTAGGAGGCGGGTTCGACTCCCGTATTCCGCTCAGAAAAAGATACGAGATAAGCCTATTTCAGCTTATCTCGTAAATATTTACCTGTGATACTATCTGAACACTTAGCTACTTGTTCAGGAGTGCCAGTCACCACAAGATTTCCGCCTTTGTCACCACCATCTGGACCTAGGTCTATCACATAATCGGCACATTTTATGACGTCCATGTTATGCTCAATTACTATGACCGTATGCCCACGACTAATCAGAGCGTCGAAGGCAGCAAGCAGTTTCTTAATGTCATGAAAATGCAAACCTGTAGTAGGCTCATCAAAAATGAATAGGGTAGGGTCTTGACGTTCCTGGCCAATGAAATAAGCCAGTTTTACGCGTTGGTTTTCACCTCCCGAGAGCGTAGACGAGCTTTGCCCGAGTTTTATATAGCCTAATCCCACATCCTCAAGAGGCTTCAGACGTGAGGCTATCGTTCTAGCTGTAGGGTTCTTCTTTCCTGACTCATCAGACTTGTCGAAGAACTCAATGGCCTCGGAGACGGTCATATTGAGAACATCATCAATATTCTTTCCCTGATAGTGAACATCAAGAATGTCGCGTTTGAACCGATGTCCATGGCATGCCTCGCACTCTAACTCCAAATCAGCCATAAACTGCATCTCAACGGTTATCACGCCGGCTCCCTTACACTCATCGCAACGACCACCATCTGCATTAAACGAGAAATACTGAGGGCTAAATCCTAGTTGCTTGGAAAGGGGCTGCTCTGAGAACAACTGTCGTATGGCGTCATAAGCTTTAATATAAGTAGCTGGATTTGAGCGTGTTGACTTTCCTATTGGATTTTGGTCAACAAACTCTACGTGTGATATTTCCTTCCAATCGCCATCAAGAGAGATGTATTCGCCAGGAGCATCGGCAACTTCGTCTAGATGGCGCTTGAGGGCAGGGTAGAGGATGCCTTTTATGAGTGATGACTTCCCGCTTCCGGACACACCAGTTATCACATTAAAAATATGTAGCGGGAATTTCACATCTATGCCACGCAAGTTATTCATCCTACAACCTTTCAGTTCAATATAAGTGTTCCACGGCCTTCGGCTCGACGGGACTTCGATGGTGTCGGTATGGGTAAGATATTTCACCGTGTAACTATTGGGATACTTTGATAATGATTCCATATTGATTTCATTCGCAGCACCTTGGAACACTATCTCGCCGCCAAGTCGTCCGGCATTCGGGCCGACATCAATCAGATAATCTGAAGCACGCATTATATCCTCGTCATGCTCAACCACAATTACAGTATTCCCTAATGACTGTAGTTCCTTGAGCACATGGATGAGTCGGAACGTATCACGCGAATGTAAACCTATGCTTGGCTCGTCCAGGATATACAATGAGCCAACTAGAGAGCTACCTAATGATGTGGTGAGATTAATTCGCTGACTTTCACCTCCACTCAAAGTGTTTGATTGTCGATTGAGCGTCAGATAGCCAACTCCCACATCTACAAGGAATTGCAATCTGCTGTTAATCTCAGTCAGCAAGCGTTTGGCTATCTCGTTTTCATGGTCACTCAGCTTAAGATGATCAAACCAGGACTTCAACTGATAGACAGGCATTTCAACTAAGTCACTAATGCTTTTCCCTTGAATCCTCACGTAGCTGGTCTCTTTTTTCAAACGAGTGCCATGACAGTCAGGACAAACCGTCTTTCCACGATATCGGCTCAACATGACGCGATATTGAATCTTATATTGGTTTTCCTTCACCATTTGGAAGAATGCATCGATAGAAACCTGGTCGTGAATGTCCTTATTTTTCTCACATGGAAGTCCATGCCAAAGCCATTCCTTATGTTGACGAGATAGAGAATAATATGGCTCAAAAATAGGAAAATCATCTTTAGCCGCTCTACGGCAGAACTCATCTTTCCAAATACCCATTTTGTCACCATGCCAACATTGGACACAACCATCGTATACGCTTAGGGTTGAATTGGGGATGACCAGTTTCTCGTCAATCCCGATAATCCTTCCAAAACCCTCGCATGTAGGGCATGCGCCAATTGGAGAGTTAAATGAGAACATGTTGTCCGTGGGCTCTTCGAACTGAATGCCATCGGCTTCGAATCTCATGGAGAAATCGTAGCAGATGTTTGATGGTAGGAACATCAGCCGGCATTCGCCATTGCCTTCATAAAAGGCTGTTTCAGCTGATTCTATAATTCGCGAGATGACATCTTTTGAATCGTCTACAGAAAGACGGTCAATAAGCAGGTAAATATCATGGGCATCAACACTACTTAAATCTGTTTCACTTAGAAAGTCCTCAATCCGGACAAGTTCCCGATTATGATAAATACGAGAATATCCTTCTTGTATCATCATTTGTAGTTGGCGCTCCAAGGTTCGCCCTTCTACAAGATGAATTGGGGACACAATGACGAACTTTGTGCCCGTAGAGTAGCCCTTTACGCATCTCAAGATGTCCTCTGTGGTATGTTTCTTCACTTCCTGTCCGCTAATGGGAGAATATGTTCGCCCAATACGTGCATATAACAATCTGAGATACTCGTATATTTCCGTTGAAGTGCCAACTGTCGATCTGGGATTTCTGCTGATTACTTTTTGTTCTATAGCTATGGCAGGAGGAAGTCCTTTAATATAATCACATTCAGGTTTGCTCATTCGTCCTAGAAACTGACGTGCATAAGATGACAAACTCTCCACATAGCGACGTTGACCTTCAGCATAAAGTGTGTCAAAAGCCAACGACGATTTGCCAGATCCGGAGACACCGGCTATTGTAATAAATTTGTTGCGCGGAATGTCTAGCGAAATATTCTTTAAATTGTTGACACGCGCATTCCTTATACTAATGTAGTCACTCATCCTAAAAATTTGCATTTTTGATTTGAATGGCAAAGATACTCATTTTTCTTCAACAATCAAAAAGATTATCAAAGAAACATTTTCGTCGGTATTAATAACTTACTCGTTTAATAATATAATCGACATTATGATAAATACAATTTATAATTATCCTACTCTTTTCATAAACGAAAACGACTAAGTACGATGCTTTTAACGTTTTTTAGATAGAAAAATATGAGCAAAAAAGTACAATGTATTTGATTTTTTAGTAATTTTGCAACGCATTAATAAGTCATTTTACTATATTTATTTGATTTTCAGTCAATTAGAACGATTTTAAGGTATCAAGGATGAGGCAACTAAAAATTCAGAAAAGTATAACGAATCGCTCCAGCGAGGCGTTAGATAAATATTTGGTAGAAATCGGTCGTGCTCCGCTCATTTCCATCGACGAGGAGATTGAGTTGGCTCAAAAGATAAAGAAAGGTGGACGTGAAGGCGAAATTGCAAAAGACAAATTAGTAACCGCTAATTTGCGATTTGTTGTATCTGTTGCAAAGCAATACCAGCATCAGGGGCTTACACTTACAGATTTGATTGATGAAGGAAATATTGGATTGATCAAGGCTGCTCAGAAATTTGACGAGACTCGCGGCTTTAAGTTCATTTCTTATGCTGTATGGTGGATTCGTCAGTCCATTCTTCAGGCAATTGCCGAGCAGAGCCGAATAGTCCGTCTCCCATTAAATCAGGTAGGTTCTCTGAACAAGATTAATCATGAGATTAACAAGTTTGAACAGGAGAATCAGCGTCACCCAAGTGTTTCCGAGCTTTCCGATGCTACCAATCTTGATGAGGAGAAGATTGGTCAGAGCCTAATGGCAGATGGCCATCATGTTTCTATCGATGCCCCATTCCAAGATGGTGAAGACAATTGCATGCTTGATGTAATGGCTAGTGGCGATGATTCTCGTACCGACCGTCAGGTAGATCACGAGAGTATGGCACAAGAACTTAATTCCGTGTTAAATAAAGTCCTGAAAGAAAGAGAGATAACGATTATTCGTGAATGCTTTGGTATAGGGTGCCACGAAAAGGGTTTAGAGGAAATTGGCGACCAGCTCGGTCTTACCCGCGAGCGTGTCCGACAGATTCGTGAGAAGAGTATTGCTAAGCTTCGTGATAGTGGCAATGCCAAGATTCTCATGAAGTATCTTGGATAAACATGCAGATACCTCTCCCCTATTTCCTAGAAAAAAATAGCAATCATTAAGATTTCCCTCTCTCAAATTTTTGGGAGAGGATTTTTTTTGCTATCTTTGAAGCCGTGAATAGTACCAAGTCAAAGACACGGCGCATGCTACTAACTCTGGCGTTGATGATGATTAGTAGCATTTCAATAGCAAAGTACAGGCCTCTGCCTCTCACTCTGCACAGGCTTTTTGACTATAAAAGCACCATCCACGGTAATGTGCGAGGTACAGCCACAAATGTCTATACACGCTACACCATCAATACCGACCGGCGCAATCCCATTCTGATGTCGGTTCCCAGCATGTATGTCATCAGCAAGGGCAAGCGTCGCGAGTTCATAGGCGAAATATATTCGAGAATGCTTTTCAAGGACATTGACGAATATGATGCCTATCGGCAAGTGATCGTAGGAACCGTTCCGCGGCATCGAAGGATGATGCCCACGGTCATCGCATACTTCACGCCCGACTTGTATGGTATCACCATGATACAAGACCGTATTCTCTCCCCTTTCCATCGGAAAAACCATCAGGTATACAAATATAAGATTACAACCGAAACAGACTCAACCGACAGGGTTATGTTCTCTCCAAAAATTACCAATACCCAGTTGGTCAAGGGTTTTGCCATTGTAGACCGTCGTACTGGCCGTATCTGTTCTGCCGAAATGAATGGCGAGTATGATATGATACATTTTAAGCTTCAGCTGGAGATGGGTATGAAAGGAGTAGAGTCATTGCTGCCTCTTCGTTGTGATTTAAGCGGAAAATTCGGCTTTATCGGCAACCGTCTCCGGTTCAGCTATCATAATGTCTATGGTCTCCCCACGTTCCTTCCCGACAGCATTCGCGACAACCACGACCGCCACCTGATGGACCAACTGCGTCCAGATAGTCTTTCGGAAGAAGAGCGCATCATCTACCATCACTACGACTCCCTGGAGACTGAGCGTGAGTTGCGCAGATTGGCTGACACCACCCATGTGGAGGTTAAAAAGAAACACAATTTTGTGAAAGACGTGCTTTGGGATATGATTGGCGACAATCTTGTGAATCGTGTGAAAGGCTCATTTGGCGGCAAGGACAAGGGAACTTTCCGTATCAATCCCATCTTGAATCCGCTATACTTTGGCTATAGTGGCAGAAAAGGATTTGTATATAAGTTCGATGTCAGGGCTGGTTATAATTTCACTCCCAACCGCGACATTTCCATGCGTTTCAAGTCGGGTTACTCTTTCAAGCAACGGCAGTTTTATTTCCGGTTGCCCATGGAGTTCAACTACAACAAGCGCCGTCATGCTTTCTTCCGTGTAGAGGTGGGAAACGGAAACCGCATCTCCAACTCGAGCATTCTCGATGCCATCTATCAGGAGTATGAGAGTCAGCACATTCCTATTGACTCTACGTATATCAGCAATCTGGGACTTGAGGATTTCCGCGACACTTATGTGAAGATGGAGAACAACTACGACATTTCCGACTACTGGTCCATCCTTGGCGGTTTTGTCTATCATCGTCGTTCTGCCGTCAACAAGGCTGGCTTCCACGAACTCCAGCGGTCACACAAATACCATACCTCAGCTCCTGCTCTACAGTTGCAATTCCGTCCACGTGGCTGGGACGGCCCATATTTCACCCTCAATTGGGAACGGTCGTTCAAAGGCTTGTTCAATAGCGATTATGAATACGAGAAATATGAGTTCGACGCTTCGCTCATCCGTCAGTTCCACCGTCTTCGCTCCCTCTCGCTTCGCTTTGGAGCCGGAGCCTACACGCTGAAGAACTCGAAATCGTATTTCCTAGATTACAGTAACTTCCGCGACGAGAATATCCGAGGTGGATGGAAAGACGACTGGAGCGGCAATTTCCAGGTGTTACGCAGCCGTTATTTTAACTCATCCAATTACTATATCCGTGGAAATGCCACTTTTGAGTCGCCTCTGATGATACTCTCCCGCCTGCCCTTGGTCGGAAAATATCTTGAGATGGAGCGCATTTATTCTAGTGCTTTGTTCACCCAGAATCTGAAACCATATGTTGAAGTAGGCTACGGGTTCACCAATCGTATCTTCTCGCTTGGTGTCTTCGTCGGTACACGCAACGGAAAGTTCGACGGCATCGGATGTGAGTTTGGTATTGAGTTGTTCGACAAATGGTAATCGTTTTCATCAGAATCCCAGGTATACTTTCCAAAGAGCCCCAAAAGTACACATATATAGAATATGACCTCATTAACCATCTATAAAGCCAGCGCAGGAAGCGGAAAAACCTTCCGCTTGGCAGTTGAATACATCAAATTGCTCATTCAAAATCCTATGAGCTACCGTACCACGCTTGCCGTGACCTTCACCAATAAGGCCACCGAGGAGATGAAGATGCGCATTCTGAGCCAACTCTACGGTATTTGGAAGCAACTGCCCGATAGCCAGCAGTACATGCAGAAAGTGTGTGAGGAACTACATGTGAGTGAAGAGTTTGCCTCGCGGCAGGCTGGGATTGCCCTGACCAGTCTGATTCACCACTACAGCCAGTTTCACGTAGAGACCATCGACTCGTTCTTTCAAACCGTCCTCCGCAACCTTGCCCGTGAGCTTGATCTTACCGCCAATCTTCGCGTGGAACTGAACGATGGCGAGGTTGAGGAAATGGCCGTCGACCAACTTATCGAGTCGTTGAAGAGTACCGACAGCATTTTGATATGGATCATGAACTTCATCACGGCCAACATTTCTGACGACAAGAACTGGAATGTGATCGGGCAAATCAAGAACTTCGGAAAGACCATCTTCAAAGATTTCTACAAGACCGAGAGCAACATACTGAACAGCATTATAGGCCAGAAAAATTTCTTCGAGCACTACACCTCCGACCTGAAGGACATCTGCGAGAAAGCCCAAAAGAACATGAACGAGTTGGCCGACCGTTTCTTCAATACACTTGAGGATAACGGTCTCTCGCCCGAGCAGCTGAAAGGCAGAAATAGGGGCATCGCCAGCTATTTCAACAAGTTGAGGGGTAAAGACTGGAGCGAAAAAATTAGTAAGCCGAATTACGTGAAGGAATGTCTCGATAGTGCTGACAACTGGACCAGCAAGACGAGTCCTGACCGAGCCCAGATTATCACCCTAGCCAATGACCAACTCATAGATTTGCTCCACCAGGCTGAGAATATGCGTCCCCGCCAATGGAGGCTCATGAAAACCGCCGAGCTCACTCTGCGCCACCTGAGCAAGCTGCGTCTGCTAGGCAGCATCGAACAAAAGGTGCGCGAGTTGAACGCCGATGCCAACCGCTTCCTGCTCAGCGACACTCAGCAACTGCTGCATTCGCTTATCGAAGGCTCTGACTCGCCTTTCATCTTCGAGAAAATTGGTGCCCAACTGGAGCATGTCATGATAGATGAATTCCAGGACACCAGTACCGTACAATGGCAGAACTTCAAGGTGTTGTTGCGTGAAGCCATGAGCCACGGCGGCGGCAATCTTATAGTCGGCGATGTAAAGCAGAGCATCTACCGCTGGCGGTCTGGCGACTGGCGGTTGCTCAACGATATTGAGCATGAGTTCCCAGCCGGAGAGGAACTTCAGCTGGAAACGATGGAGGTGAACTATCGCTCGGCCCGCAACATAGTGACCTTCAACAACGTCTTCTTCACCAAGGCCGCCGAACTGGAATATGCCGATTTGAACGCTACATGCCCGCAATTAGCCGTTCAGTTGAAAAAAGCCTACGACAAAGTTGAGCAAAAGATTGACAAGAGCCATCTCAGCGGCTTGGTAGACATCGCCCTGCTGCCATCAAAGGACTTTCAGGCGGAAACCCTGAAATTGATGGCCTCACACATCCAGCAGCTATTCGACCAGGGTGTGCCTGCCAACAAGATAGCCATCCTGGTTCGAACAAACAAATTCATTCCCATCATTGGCGACTATCTGATGAGTGTGATGAAAGACATTAAGCTGGTGAGCGATGAGGCTTTCCGCCTGTCATCCTCTACCGCCGTGTCCATCATCATTCTAGCCATGCGCCTGCTCACCCACCCCGACAACCTGCTCGAACGCGCCAAACTCGTCAAGCTCTACCAGCGACAGGTGCTCGGCAGCACAAACGACGACAACTATCTATTCTCCGACACCACCCGGTTGAACGAGATGCTACCCGAGGGTTTCTGCCAGGAGTCTAAGGTGCTGGAACAGACGCCTTTGCTGGAGCTGGCCGAGCGGCTCTATGCCCTCTTCGGCCTCAATACGCTCGAGCGCGAGAGCGCCTACGTGTGTACGTTCTTCGACTGTATCAGCCACTTCGTGCAAGAGAATACTGCCGACATCACGAGCTTCCTGAACGAATGGGACGCACATCTTTATAAAAAGACCATTCAAAGCGACGAGATAGACGGTATTCGCATCATCAGCATCCACAAGAGCAAGGGATTGGAGTTCGACCATGTCATCATCCCCTTTTGCGACTGGATGCTGGATAGAAGCGAGACCATCTGGTGCAAACCCAAGGAAGAACCGTTCTCGAGGCTGCCGCTGGTCCCCGTCGACTATAGCAGCAGTATGGTTGGAACCAGCTATGAAGACGACTACTATCAAGAGCTCTTGCAGAAGACCGTCGACAACCTGAACCTGCTTTACGTAGGCTTCACACGCGCCTCGCGAAACCTCTTTGTCATAGGAAGAAGCGACCACAAAGGCTTCCGCTCGGCCATTATCGAGAAGGTTCTGCCGGACATCGTCAACAATAAGGAACTAGAGGGCGCTACTCTTGAGAAGGGTGAAAAGGGCGGTCTCATACACTTCCGCTTCGGCTCGCTCTGCCTGCCAGATAACGACAAGAAGGACAAGAAGAGCGACAACGTGTTCCAGCAACCCGTTAACCTGCAGAAAATCAAAATCGACACCTTTGCCACACCCGTCAACTTCAAGCAGAGCAACCGTAGCCGCGACTTCATTTATGGCGACGACGAGGAAAGCCAGCAGCAAACCTACATCAAGATGGGTAACATCCTGCACAACCTCTTCTCGAACATCCGAACCACCGAAGATATCCCCCACGTACTCCGCCAGCTGGAGTTCGAGGGCGTGCTCTACGACGACGACATCTCTGCCGATCGCCTGCGCTCCATGCTCGAGAAACGGCTGACCAACAAAAAAGTGGCCGACTGGTTCAGCGGCCGTTGGCAGCTCTTCAACGAGTGCTCCATCCTGCACGTCAACCCCACCGACGCTCAGGTGGTGAGGCATCGTCCTGACCGCGTGATGACCGACGGAAAAGAAATGATTGTCGTCGACTTCAAGTTCGGCCGGCCTAAGGATGAGCACCGCCAGCAGGTGAGCCAGTATATGCAGCTGCTCTCCGACATGGGCTATGAGAATGTGCATGGCTATCTGTGGTATGTTTATAGTAATCAAATCGTAACCGTATGAAATCATTCCTGGAATATGTAGCCGAGGATATTATCCGAAAATATGGCACCCAGCTGGCCCGTGTGGCCGTGGTGTTCCCCAACAAGCGTGCGTCGCTTTTCCTCGACGAGCATCTGGCACATGTGGCTGGCCGGCCGCTCTGGTCGCCTGCTTACATTACCATCAGCGACCTTTTCCGACAGCACTCCCGGCGGTCTGTGGCCGACCCCATCAAACTGGTGTGCGACCTGCATAAGAGTTTCACGCGATGCACAGGCATCGACGAGACCCTCGACCACTTCTACAGCTGGGGAGAGCTGATGCTTAGCGACTTCGACGATATCGACAAGAACATGGCCGACGCCTCGAAAGTGCTAGCCAACGTGCGCGACATTCATGAGCTCGACGATATCTCTTACCTTACAGATGAGCAACGGACCATGCTCCAACAGTTCTTCAGCAACTTCTCTGCCGACCACAATAGCGAGCTGAAAGAGCGCTTCCTGCGCCTTTGGAGCCGATTCTACGACATCTATGACGACTTCAACAGGCTGTTGGCCGACCGGCAGCTGGCCTATGAGGGAGCACTTTATCGTGAGGTGGCCCAGAACGATGATACCGACTTCAAATACGACATGTATCTCTTCGTGGGATTCAACATGATGCAACGGGCCGAGCAGATGCTATGCCGGCGACTCATGCAACAGGGCAAGGCCCGATTCTACTGGGACTTTGACCGATATTACACCAGTGGACCCAATGTGCCCGAGGCTGGCCACTACATCGCCCAATACCTCGAAGCCTTCCCCAACGAGCTCGACGTGAACGACGACGAAATCTACAACCACCTGGCCGATACCGACAAGCACATCAGCTATATCAGCGCCCCCACCGAGAACATTCAGGCGCGCTACGTGACTACCTGGCTCCGCAAGGGCAGTCGGATGAGAGACGGACGCCGCACGGCTATCGTGATGTGCAACGAGGGACTGCTTCAGACCGTCATCCATTGCATTCCCGACGAGGTGGACAAGGTAAATGTCACCACGGGCTATCCCCTCTCGCAGACTCCCGTGGCCTCGTTCATCATGCTGCTTCTTGCTGGCAACCGAAAGGCTCTCATGCGGCATCCCTACTACGCCTTCGCCCCCGATGACCGAACCCCCGACGTCGATACCATCCTGGCAGCCGTCAGGGCTATCGCCACCAGCCGGAAAGAGCGCGACCGACAGGCTACCGAAGACGACCCGCTGACCGACGAGTCGCTCTACCGGGCCTACACCTTGCTCAACCGCGTGAGCGAGCTCATCGGCAGCGGCGACCTGACCGTCGACCGCATCACTCTCCAGCGGCTCATCAGCCAAATCATCCGCGCCACCACCATCCCCTTCCACGGCGAACCGGCCGAGGGCATTCAGGTGATGGGCGTGCTCGAAACCCGTAATCTCGACTTCGACCACCTGCTCATCCTCTCGTGCAACGAGGGCAACATGCCCAAGGGGGTCAACGACTCGTCGTTCATCCCCTACTCCATCCGCAAGGCCTACCAACTGACTACCATCGACAACAAGGTGGCCATCTATGCCTACTACTTCCACAGGCTCATCCAGCGGGCATCCGATATCACTATCCTCTATAACAACTCGACCGAAGACGGCCACACCGGCGAGATGTCGCGCTTCATGCTACAACTGATGGTGGAGAGCAGACACAAAATTTTACCCTCCGCGCTACAAGCCGGACAAATCACTATTTCACCCTCCCCGTACGCCATTCAGAAGACCCCCGAGGTGGCTGCCCGCCTGCAGCGCATCAGCTATCTCTCGCCCACGGCCATCAACCGCTACCTGCGCTGTCCGCTCCAGTTCTATTATTATCATATTGTAGGCATCAAGGAGGCCACGAACAACGAGAATGACGAGATTGACAACCGCACTTTCGGCGACATCTTCCACCTGGCATCCCAAAGAATCTACCAGTTCATGATGTCCAACGGCACCACCATTACCCAGGCCGACATCGACCATGTGCTCCATCATCCTGAGATCGTCGAACGCTATGTAGACAGAGCCATCGCCCGACATCTGTTCGACATTACCGACGATAGTTCCCTGCCCCAGCTCAACGGCCTGCAGATCATCAACCGGCAGGTCATCATCCATTACCTGCGCCAGCTGCTCACCATCGACCGCTCGCTGGCACCCTTTACCATACTTGGGCTGGAGTTGCCTGTGCGCCAAACGGTTTCTCTGGGCTCACAACGGCTGGAAATCGGGGGTACCGTCGACAGAATCGACCTGGTGGATATCGGCCAGCAGAGCGAGCGCATACGCGTCGTGGACTATAAGACGGGCAAGGCACCCAGCCAGAAAGTGCATGAGCTGGCAAATGTGTTCGACCCGGCCTGCATCAAAGGCATGCATGCCGACTACCATCTGCAGGCCATGCTCTACTCGCTCATCGTGAGCAAAAGTCCCCGTAACAATCCCGACGGACTAGCCGTTTCGCCGGCTCTGCTCTTCATCCAGCGCACACAGGGCGACAACTACGACCCCACCCTGACCATCGGTAACGATAAGGTCTCCAACATAGAGGACTACCGAATTGAATTTGAGCAGTATATCGAAAAAATACTCATGGAAATCTTTAATGCCAATCAGCCCTTCGAGCCAACCGAGATAAAAGACCATTGCGAGACATGCCCATATAGACAATTGTGTGGCGTGTGATGGCTTCCTGGCCTTGTAGATGAATGCGAAATGGGACAGAATGGGTCAAAATTCGACAGTATGGTACCTCAAAAACCGATGAGATGGTCCGTTTTGTGCATTATTCATCGCATTACTTATTAAAACAAATGATTTTCAAGTCGCTGAAATGAGCGGCAAGTGTGGGTATTGCCATCGGAATGAGCGTCTCAAGCATATCAAAAGAGGCTTTCGAGAGGAGAATTAGATGCGTTTTTTACCCTTTTTCAGTTCATTCATCTTCGGCGCAATTGGTTATGAAATATAATATCTCTTTGGTAATCAGCTTTTTAGATGAAACAATCAATCAGTCGGTCATTCCAATCTTCCAATTCCAATTCGTTTTTTGGAATGCCCCAATATCTATTATATACATATAACTAATTATATATCAATTATTTATATAATCTTTAGAGAGGGTATGTATGCTTAAAATGGAACTGGAAGACTGGAAGATTGGAAGATTTGGAAGGTCCTGATGTTAAAAACTCACTCTTCTCCTACCAGGCCCTCGAGCGCCCGGAGCAGTCCGTTATTTCCTTTTCAGCAGTTTTACCAGCTGAGCTCTTGGAATGCCCAGGCGCACGGCTCGCTCCACGTCTTCCAGAGCCTCTCCTTTGCGCCCCAGTCGCGCCAACAGGTCGATGCGGGCAATGATGAAGTCGGGATTGGCGGGAGCCCGTCTGATGGCCTCTCCGTAGTCGTAGACGGCCAGTTCCAGTTGTCCGCGCTCAGCCTCAATACCGGCTCTGGCGGCATAGGCCACGGCGCTGTCGGGATGCTGCTGCACCAGCCGGTTGATTTGGTCGGTGGCCTCGGTATAGTGATGGTCTTTCTGGTTGAGCAGAGCCAGTCCGAGCAGGGCTTCGAAGTTGCCCGGCACATAGTTGAGCAGGCTCTCATAGTCGAGGCGTGCGAATCCGTAGCGGTGGAGTCGCTCGTTGGCATAGGCGCGGTAGAAAAGGGCTGCCAGGCAGTCGGGCTGTCGGTTCAGAATGCGTGTGTATTCGTCCAGGGCGTATTCCCATTGCTCCAGTTGTATGTTCCATGCGGCCTTCTTGAGCCTCAGGTCAGTACTGTCGGGGTGGAAAGCCAGTTCTTCGGTTGCCCGGGCGAGCGAGTCGCGCAGAGGCTGTGTGCTTTGTGCCTGCGACGTGAGAACGAGGCTCAGCAGGGCACACACGAGTATGGCATGCCTCCACGCGCCCGGGTCGAATAGGAGTCCCGCAGCTGACCGCGCCCTGCCACTCGTGACAGTCTTTGCGTGCAGGGGCTCATGCCTACCGGCCGAGGCTTTTGCCTGCGATGCTCTGATGGTCGTCATGCCTGTTCTATATAGTTCACAATCCACTCGCCCACCTCGCGTGTGCCGTAGTGTTGTCCGCCCTCGACCTGTATCTCGGGTGTGCGCACATGGGCGTCGAGCGAGGCGGTAACAGCCTCACGGATGAGCCTGCCCTCGGCGTCGAGTCCGAAGTGCTCGAGCAGCATGGCGGCAGAGAGTATCTGAGCCAGCGGGTTGGCCAGGTTCTGTCCGGCGGCCTGGGGCCAAGAGCCGTGGACGGGCTCGAAGAGGGGTGTGTGCTCGCCTAGCGACGACGACGGCTGCAGTCCCATCGAGCCGGTAATGCACGAGGTTTCGTCGGTCAGAATGTCGCCGAAGGTGTTCTCGGTAACTATCACGTCGAAGAAGCGCGGTTCCGTGAGTACGCGCATCGAGGCGTTGTCGACAAACATGTAGTCGGTCGTCACCTCGGGATATTTCGGTTCCATCTCCTGTGCAATCTGGCGCCACAGACGGCTGCTCGCCAGAATGTTGGCCTTGTCGACCACGGTCAGGTGGCGCTTGCGCTTCATGGCGGTCTCGAAACCTACCTTCAGAATGCGCTCAATCTCGGGCCGGGTATAGATGTCGGTATCGTAGGCCATGTCGTTGTCCTGATGTCTTTCGCCGAAGTACATCCCCCCTGTCAGTTCGCGGATAACAACAAAATTTGCCCCCTGCAGGAGTTCGTCTTTCAACGGGCTTTTGTGCAACAGGCAGTCGAAGGTGGCTACCGGACGGATGTTGGCAAAGAGTCCCAGTTTCTTGCGCATGGCCAGCAGACCCTGTTCGGGGCGCACGGGCGAGGTGGGGTCGTTGTCGTATTTCAGGTCGCCAACGGCGGCGAAGAGTACGGCGTCGGCCCGCATACATACCTCATGGGTACTCTCGGGATAAGGGTCGCCCACCTCGTCGATGGCATGGGCGCCGCAGATGGCCTCCTCGTAGCAGAACTCATGGTTGAACTTACTGGCAATGGCATTCATCACGTTGATGCCCTGCTTCATGATTTCCGGTCCGATACCGTCGCCGGAAAGGACGGCTATTCGTAGTTTCATATCTTCTGATGTTTTTCTTAGACTTCTTTCTTCAATCGTTTTTGTTTGCTGATGCCGTTTCGGGAGCCAGAGGTCGCCTCGGCGCTCGTCACGTTTAACTTGATAACGCTAAAGGAGCCCTTCTTATTGCTGTTCTTCAAAAATATTAAGCATTTTAAAGGTTGCTTTAATGGCGGCCTCTGTCTGGTCGGCATCCAAAGCGCGCGTGCGTATCAGTTTGCCGTTGTTGTTCCAGGTGATGACCGTCTGCACCAGGGCGTCGGTACGTCCGCCAGGTGGAATGCTCACCTGATAGTTGGCCAGGACGGGGAACGTGCGGCCAAGGTACTTCTTGTAGATATATCGAAGCGACTTCACGAAGGCGTCATACTGCCCGTCACCCGTGGCACTAGCCTCATATTGCTGTCCGTTGATTTCCACCTTGATGTTGGCTCCTGGCTTCAGTCCGTAGGCGGTCGAGACGACATAACTCAGCAGCTTCACCTTGTCCTCGGGCGCATCGTGCTTCAGCACGTCGCTCACGATGAAGGGCAGGTCGTCTTGCGTCACGATTTCTTTCTTGTCGCCCAGCTCCGTGATGCGTTTCGTCACGCGCCGCTGCTGCTCTGGGGTGAGCTCCAGTCCCAGTTCCTCCAGGTTCTTGGCTATGTTGGCGCGTCCGCTGGTCTTCCCGAGTGCATATTCACGCTTACGCCCGAAGCGCTCAGGCACCAGGGCGTTCTGGTAGAGGTTGTCTTTCTTGTCGCCATCGGCATGCACGCCAGCCACCTGCGTGAAGACGTTCTCGCCCACGATGGGCTGGTTGGGGGCCACGGCGATGCCGCTATAGCTTTCCACCAGCCGGCTGATGTCGTTGAGCTTGCTCTCGTTGATGTGCGTCTTGGCGTTGAACTTGTCCTTCAAGATGGCCTGCACGCTGGCCAGGGGTGCGTTGCCGCAACGCTCGCCCAGTCCGTTCACGGTCACGTGCAGCCCTCGGGCGCCGCTGAGCACAGCCGCCAGCGAGTTGCTCACGGCCAGGTCGTAGTCGTTGTGGGCGTGGAAGTCGAAGTGGGTGCCGGGATAGCGTTTCATCATCTTGCGGAAGAACTCGACACATTGGAGGGGATGGACGATGCCCAGCGTGTCGGGCAGCATGAAACGGCGGATGGACACTACGCCCGAGTTCAGCCGGTCGAGCAGTTGGTAGACATACTCGGGAGAGTCGCACATGCCGTTCGACCAGTCTTCCAAGTAGAGGTTGACCGTCATGCCCAGCGCATTGGCATAGGCAACCGTCTCCTCAATATCGGCAATGTGCTCCTCTGGCGTCTTGAGCAGCTGTTGCCGGCAATGCTTGAGCGACCCCTTGGCCAGCAGGTTGATGACCTTGCCTCCGCAACTGTTGATCCAGTCGACACTCTTACGTCCGTCCACAAAGCCGAGCACCTCTACCCTTTCGAGCATGTTGTGCAGCCTGGCATAACGGCAAATCATCTCTACGGCATCGCGCTCGCCATCCGACACGCCAGCCGAGGCCACCTCGATGCGGTCGACATTCACGTCGCTGAGCAGCATGCGCGCCATCATCAGCTTCTCGTGCGGAAGGAACGAAACGCCGCTGGTCTGCTCGCCGTCGCGGAGCGTCGTGTCCATGATCTCTATCCACGGCTCGAAGCGCTGGTAGCCGCGTGTTACTTGTTCTGCTGTTCCCATTGTTCGGTCTTGTCTTTGTTTTGTACCAGGAAGTCGATATCGTCGAGCCCGTTCATCAGGCAAAGCTTCTTGTAGGCGTTGATGTCGAAATGCTCCTGCCGCCCAGTCCGCATGTTGGTCACGGTCTGTTGCGGCAAATCCACCTGCACCTCAGTCTTCGGGTCGGCAGAGATGCTCTCGAAGAGTTCCTGCAGGAACGCTTCGCTCACCACCACGGGCAACACGAAATTGTTCAGTTCGTTGTTCTTATGGATGTCGGCAAAGAAGCTGCTGATCACCACGCGGAAGCCATAGCCGGCGATGGCCCAGGCGGCATGCTCACGACTGGAGCCGCTGCCGAAGTTCTTCCCCGCCACCAGTATGCATCCGCTATAAGTGGGGTTGTTGAGCACAAACTCCTTGTTGAGCGTTCCGTCACTATTGTAGCGCCAGTCGCGGAAGAGATTGTCGCCGAAGCCTTCCTTGTCGGTAGCCTTCAAGTAGCGCGCCGGTATAATCTGGTCGGTATCTACATTCTCCAGCGGTAGCGGTACACACGTGCTGGTGATAATATTGAATTTCTGTTTCATTGGCTCAGTTTTCTTGATGTTCTACATAAGTTCCTTTCGGGGCTTGGATATGTTTCTGCTTTGCAGAGTTGCTCTCCAGCTTTGCAGAGTTGCCCTCTAGTTTTGCAGAGTTGCTCTCCAGCTTAACAGAGTTGCCCTCCAGCTTTGCAGAGTTGCCCTCCAGCTCGATGGAGTTGCCCTCTAGCTTTCCATCAGTTCCCTTGGGTCGGTAATGACACCCGTCACGGCGGCCGCGGCAGCTACCAGCGGCGAGCAAAGAACCGTACGCGCCCCCGGTCCTTGACGCCCCTCAAAATTGCGGTTGCTGGTCGAGAGACACAACTTGCCAGCAGGTATCTTATCGTCGTTCATGGCCAGGCAAGCCGAGCAGCCAGGCTGGCGAATCTCGAAACCGGCATCGGCGAGGATAGCATCTATACCCTCCTCGCGCAACTGGCGGTCGACAGCCCATGAGCCGGGCACCAGCCAAACGGTCACGCCAGCGGCTTTCTTGCGTCCTTTCACGATGCTGGCAAAAGCGCGGAAATCTTCAAGACGCCCGTTGGTGCACGCGCCTAGGAACACATAGTCGACGGACTTGCCTATCATCTTCTCGCCAGCCTGGAAACCCATATAGCGCAAAGCTTTCTCAAAGCCGACGCCCCCTTCGGTGGGAATATTTTCGGTTATGCCGATGCCCATGCCCGGGTTGGTTCCGTAGGTGACACGCGGCTCTATCTCAGCGGCATCAAACGTCAGCTCCTTGTCGAATACGGCATCGTCGCCGCTCCGCAAAGTCTTCCAGTAAGCCACGGCCTTATCCCATTCATCGCCTTTGGGTGCATATTCCTTATCTTTAATATAGGCAAATGTGGTCTCGTCGGGCGCCACCATTCCTCCGCGGGCTCCCATCTCGATAGAGAGGTTGCAAAGGGTCAGCCGCCCTTCCATCGACATGTGGCTCACCACATCGCCCGCATACTCCACGAAATATCCCGTGGCTCCGCTCGTGGTCAGACGCGCCATCAGAAAGAGCGCCACATCTTTGGCCGTCACGCCTTTTCCCAAGCGGCCGTTAATGCTGATGCGCATCGACTTGGGCTTCTGCTGGAGAATGCATTGTGAGGCCAGCACCATCTCCACCTCTGATGTGCCGATGCCGAAAGCCACGGCGCCCATGGCGCCATGCGTGCTGGTGTGCGAGTCGCCGCAGACGATGGTCATGCCAGGCAGCGACAAGCCTTTCTCGGGTCCTACCACATGAATGATGCCGTTGTCGGGCGACATCATGCCGAAGTGGGTCAGGCCAAAGTCGCGCGCATTCTCGGCAAGGGTGTCGACCTGCTTCTTCGACACGGGGTCGGCAATGGGCTTGTCCTGGTCGTGCGTGGGCGTGTTATGGTCGGGCATGCAGAAAATCTGCCGTGGACGGAAGCACTTCAATCCCCTTGCCCGCATGCCGGCAAAGGCTTGGGGCGAAGTCACCTCGTGGCAGTACAGGCGGTCGATATAGAGTTGCGTAGGACCGTCGTCAATCTTCTGAACCACGTGTCGGTCCCAGATTTTGTCGAATAGTGTGTTCATAGCATGATTTACTTGAATTTATTGATACAGTCGATATAAGCTTCTACCGAGGCCGTCACGATATCGGTATTTGCACCAAAGCCGTAGTACACGTTGCCGTTGTACTCCACCTGCATGTGCACTTTGCCCATGTCGTCGGAGCCTTTCGAGATGGCCTGGATGGTAAACTCCTTGATGGTCATCTGCTTCATGATGATTTTCTTCAGGGCCTTCACGGCGGCGTCAACAGGGCCATTGCCCGTCGAGGCAGCCTCGAACTTCTGTCCGCTAATGTCGAGTCCGATGCTGGCCACGCTTCGCACGCCCATTCCCGTGGTCACCTGCAGGAAGTCGAGTCGGACGGCATGTGCCTCTGCCGTATCAGCCCCGGCGAGGGTAAGTATGTCGGCGTCGGTCACTTCCTTCTTCTGGTCGGCCAGCTTGAGGAACTTCTGATAGATTTTGTCGATACGCGCCTCGTTGTCGATGTGCACGCCCAGCACGCTGAGCCGGTATTTCAGAGCAGCCCTGCCGCTGCGCGCCGTCAGCACGATCTCGTTATCGTCGATGCCCACGTCCTTGGGATCGATAATCTCGTAGGTGTGCACGTTTTTCAGCACTCCGTCTTGATGAATGCCGCTGGAGTGCGCAAAGGCGTTACGCCCCACGATGGCCTTGTTGGGTTGCACGGGCATGTTCATCAGGCTCGACACCATGCGGCTCGTGGGATAAATCTTGGTGGTGTTGATATTGGTGTCGATGCCCAGACTCTTATGGCATCTCAGTATCATGGCAATCTCCTCGAGCGAGGTGTTGCCCGCCCGTTCGCCGATGCCGTTGATGGTCACCTCCACCTGCCGCGCCCCGTTCATCACGCCACTAAACGTGTTGGCCGTGGCCATGCCCAGGTCGTTGTGGCAATGGGTAGAGATGATGGCCTTGTCGATGCCGTCGACGTGCTCCATGAGATATTTTATTTTGTCTCCATATTCTTGTGGAAGGCAGTAGCCCGTCGTGTCGGGAATATTCACCACGGTGGCACCTGCCTTCACAACGGCCTCTACCACACGCGCCAGGTATTCGTTGTCGGTACGCCCGGCATCCTCGGCATAAAACTCCACGTCGTCTACAAACTTACGGGCATATTTCACGGCGGCCACGGCACGCTCGATGATTTCCTCGCGGTTGGAGTTGAACTTATATTTAATATGGCTGTCGCTGGTGCCGATACCCGTATGAATGCGCTTGCGCTTGGCATATTGCAACGACTCGACGGCCACGTCGATATCTCTCTCGACGGCACGGGTCAGCGCGCAGATGGTGGGCCACGTGACGGCTTTCGAGATTTCTATCACGGAGTTGAAGTCGCCAGGACTGGAGATGGGAAATCCAGCCTCTATCACGTCGACACCCAGCTGTTCGAGCGATTTAGCCACCTCAATTTTCTCGACGGTATTCAACTGGCAGCCTGGCACCTGTTCACCATCGCGGAGGGTCGTGTCGAAAATGTACAATCTTTCACTCATGTTCTTTTTAATACTTTTACCTTTTTATGATACAAATAAAGCCTTTCACACCACGGAAGTGAGAAAGGCCTTACCACGATATTTCGCATCTCTATCAGCACACTTCAGCACTTCCGTCCGCGAGTTGCAGTCGTAGAATACTTGTCAGCTGAATAATAGAAATGCTTCTTTCCATAATAATCGTTTGTTGTTGTTTATCTTTTTTGTTTGATGGCTGCAAAATTACAAACTTTCAGCCAAACTAACAAATAAATCGTAACTTTTCTGCGCTTGATTATTGTTATTTGTTATTTTACGACTGCTTTCACCTGGTCGGCTATCTGTCGCATGCCCTTGATGGTGGGGTGTCCGTTTTGCTTGTCGATGTCCTTCAACATGATATAAGGCACACCATAATGGTCGCACACCACCTTGCTCGACTCGGTAATGTCATCACGCAATCCGTCGTTGATGATGAAATAGATGCTCACGTTGGGGTGATGCAGCTGGAGATAGTTCAGCATGTAGGCCATAGCCGGACGGTAGGTATAGAAATCGCCATAGGTCCAATCGCCCCATTTGTAGTCGCCCACTTTCTCGCCGGCCCAACTGTCGTTGGTGCCTCCGAAGATAAGGATGATGTCAGGACGGCCGATATTGTCCATACGGGTGATAAACGAGCGTGCGCTATAATCGTTACCCGAGTAGCCGTGGTAACCGATGGTAGCCCCAGAGTAAGAGTTGTTGACCTCTAGTTTCCATCCGCTCTCTTTGATGGCCTGCCACCACCAAGTCTGCGTCACCTCGGTCACGTCGGTGTTATTACGGGTCTTGCAATAATACCACAATTCATTACTAGCTGGCGTCATAAACCCCTCGAAGGTAGAATAGGAATCGCCCAGTACCGACACACTCAGACGTTGGGCATACATCCCTATGCCCAGCATGCTTAATATTAATAAGGTGTAAATCCGTTTTGTCATCATATCATTCTTATCAATTCTCAATCCTCAATTCTCAATCCTCAATTCTCAATCCTCAGAACGGCATGGGACCATTGATAGGTGGTGGTGGAAAAGCTTGGTCGCCTCCGTTCATTCGCGAACCGATAATCTCTCCGCCGCCCGATGGCATGATATAGTCCTCGCCAGGGTTCTGGAATCTTGTAAACTCACCACGGAAGGTCAGCAAGACATCAGCCGTAGCTCCTTTACGATGCTTGGCAATAATAATCTGGGCCATGCCACGAAGGTCGTTGCCTTTCTCGTCCTGAAGAATATGATAATACTCCGGCCGATGCACAAAACACACCATATCAGCATCCTGCTCGATAGCTCCCGACTCACGCAAATCGCTCAACTGAGGGCGTTTGCCCTCTAGTCCCTCACGGTTCTCTACCGTACGGTTCAGCTGGCTCAAGGCTAGAATGGGCAGGTCGAGTTCCTTGGCAAGTCCTTTCAGCGAACGGCTGATGGTCGATACCTCCTCCTGGCGGCTGCCGAACTTCGCACCCGTGGCGTTCATCAGCTGCAGATAGTCAATCATGATCATCCTCACGCCTTTCTCGCGCACCAAACGGCGGGCCTTCGTTCTCAACTCGAAAATGCTCATGCCCGGAGTGTCGTCAATATACAAGGGAGCACCTTGCATCTTCCGAAGATTATTGTCTAAACGCTTCCACTCTTCATCATCCAACTGACCGTTCAATATTTTCTTTCCGGAAATCTCACATACGTTTGAAATCAAGCGGTTTACCAATTGCACGTTACTCATTTCTAAAGAGAAGAAAGCCACGGGTATGCGCTGGTCGATGGCAATGTTCTTAGCCAGCGAGAGAGCAAATGCCGTCTTACCCATTGCTGGGCGTCCGGCAAGAATTATAAGGTCGCTGTTCTGCCATCCCGATGTCTTATCATCGAGCTCAGTATAGCCTGTGGGAATGCCCGTCAGTCCTCCGGCATTGGCTGCAGCTTTCTGCAAATTGTTGACAGCCTGAGTCAGAACGGGGTCAATCTGGGTGTACTCCTGCCGCATGTTTTTCTGCGACAACTCAAAGAGCGAACCCTCGGCCTCTTGCATCAGCTCGTCTACATCAACCGTCTCGTCGAAGGCCTTCGTCTCAATACGGCTGGCATACGAGATGAGCTGTCGGGCCAGAAACTTCTGTGCCAGAATGTGAGCGTGATATTCTATATGTGCCGACGAAGCCACATGCGAGCTCAGTTCCACAATATAGGTGGGACCGCCCACATCCTCCAGGTTGCCATCATGCTTCAGCTGGTCGATAACCGTCATGATGTCGACGGGCTTCTCGGCCATGCTGAGCGTTTGAATTGCTTGATAAACTTTCTGATTACGGGGTTCGTAGAATGTCTCGGGACGCACCAACTCGCTAATCATCGAGAATGCATCCTTGTCTATCATCAAAGCGCCCAGCACCACCCTCTCTATGTCGGTGGCCTGTGGCTGCAAATGCCCGTATTTCGGGTCTATAGGAGCCTGTGTCCTTCTGTTGTTTCTGTTTTCTGCCATATCGGTCGCAAATTTACAAATATTTTTTGTACTTTTGCAGCATCAACGAAAAAAAACTATGAAAATTCATCCATGTGCCAAAATCAACCTGGGGCTCAACATTGTGAGCAAACGCCCCGACGGTTACCACAATCTCGAGACTGTTTTTTATCCAGTGGGCATCTACGACACCATTGAGATTACCGAGTCAGACGCGACTCGCTTGGAGGTCAACTCATCATTAAGCGCAGAAGATCCTGAGCGCAATCTCGTCATGCGGGCATACAGGCTGCTGGCGAATGAGTATCAGCTGCCCCCTGTCCACATTCGTCTCGACAAACGGATACCTATGCAGGCGGGAATGGGCGGAGGCTCCAGCGATGGTGCCTTCACGTTACGCCTTCTTAACGAGATGTTTGGCCTCACGATACCTGTCGGCCGACTACAGCAGATGGCTGCTACGTTGGGAGCCGACTGCCCTTTCTTCATTACAGCCCAACCCTCTTATGCCGAGGGTATTGGCGAGCAGCTTTCTCCCATGTCCCTGAGTCTCAACGGTTACTATCTGGCCATCGTCAAACCGCCAATCCCCGTCTCCACTCGCGAAGCTTTCTCACGCATTGTTCCTCACAAGCCAGTTGTCAACTGTTGCGACGTGGTCATACAACCCGTCTCTACGTGGCGCCACCAGCTCGTGAACGACTTTGAGCAGAGCATCTTCGCCCTTTATCCTGCTATCGCTCATATCAAAGAACAACTCTACGACCTCGGAGCCCTTTATGCAGCCATGAGCGGAAGTGGAAGCAGCCTGTTCGGTATTTTTGACGACATACCTACCCTGCCCGACTTCCCAGACTGTTGCGTGAGAGTGCTGAAACTCTAGAATAGGGAGCGTAGATCATTCATTCCCATTTTAAACATCATTTAATAAGTGCGAGCAATATTAATATGGACAACCAACAAGAACTCTTTCCCGTTGTCGACGAAAAAGGCAATATCCTTGGAAGCATCACCCGCGGCCAAGCTCACGACGGAACGAAAATACTCCATCCCGTAGTTCATCTTCACGTATTCAACAGCCGAGGTGAGCTATACCTCCAGAAACGTCCCGAATGGAAAGACATCCAGCCAGGCAAATGGGATACGGCCGTTGGCGGACATGTTGACTTTGGCGAGAATGTGCAGCAGGCCTTGCTACGTGAAGTCCGTGAAGAACTGGGCATTACAGATTTCGAGCCAGTCTGTTTAGGAACTTATGTCTTCGAGGGCAAGCGTGAGCGCGAGCTCGTCTATGTGCATAAGACCATCTACGACGGCCCTGTCAACCCCTCAGCCAACGAGTTGGATGGAGGACGATTCTGGGCACCCGACGAAATTGTGAATGCGATGGGTAATAGTATCTTCACTCCCAATTTCGAAGATGAATACAAAAGGTTCTTTGGAAGGATTGAAGATTGAGGATTGAAGATTGAAAAATGAGGATTGAGAGCAGAGAGATGAATCCCTTGCATTCTCAATCCTCAATCTATTAAAATGAGTAGTTGAAGCCCAACGAGAAGTACTCCTTAAACTGCCAGTAGCCTAAATCCTCGTCACGTACGTTTGCGTCGTCGAATCGCGGGAACATAAAGAGGTTGGCCGAGATGTACTTCGACACGCGCAGGGCGAATGTGTTTTCCCATTCAAGTTCGGCACGATGGTAGCTGGAGAAGCCATAGAGACGGGTTTTCCAGCTGACGGTCTCGTTAATCTTCCACTCGAGGGTGGCCGTAATCTGCGAACCAAAGTCGGTCAGCGAGTGAGTATGTTTGTCGGTTTTCACACCAAAGCTGGCGGCCAGGGCCCGACGGTCTACATAGCGGTAGTTAACGGCCAGGGGCGAGAGGTTGATGGTTCCGGTAAGCTTCTTGTTGAGCCAGTTGACCTTGTAATCCATACCGAGACCTACGTTGAAGTTAAAGGGCGACATGAAGTCGGAGAAGGTTTTCACGTTGTTGGCCTTAAAACCGCGCGAGAACTGGGTATAGGCAAGCACCTGAAGGGTGTAGTACCAGTTCTTGGAGGCTTGCAATCCCACCTTTCCAGTATAACGGATGAGGTCTTCGTTAGCTTTGAACTTATGGATGGAGTCAGAGCGTGAGGTGAGGAAACCGAGCTTCATCTCGAGCTTGTTTTCCCACTTCCATTTCGACTGGTTGTCGTAGTTTGCCTCGAGGGTCAGAGAGCCGATGGCCGAATAGGTGCTCTCACCACCTTTATACCAGTTGCCGGAGACATAGTTCTGCATGAACTGGAGGCTGCCATCGCCCTTGCGCGTCCAGAAGTTGGGCTTCTTCACATCGACCACCACAGAGTCTACAGGAGCTATCTCTACAGGTACAGGCGCCACCTTCTCAACCATATCCACCTCCTGCTTCAAGGGGGCGGTAAATTCGTTCTTAATGGTACCCGAGGATTGTATTTTGTCTTCACTATTGACAACCAGGTCGGGACGGTTTAAGTAGATATTCATAAGAGTGGCATCAACCTCCTGACTGATAGCATCTTGACCTTCAGTTTCGTTAAATATACTGAAGTTCTTGCCAGCTATAGAATGATAGAATGTAGCCGGAACAAAAAGGCGGTACATACGGGAGTCGCCGGCAGGGTTGTCGGAATAGGTCTGCGACTCGGTAGAGAACAGTCCTGGCACCCCAAAAGCTAGTTTCTTCACTTGGGCCATGCGCGCATGAGCAGAGGACAGCAGCATGGCAAAAAACATTAAAGTAATGAATCGTATTTTCATAATTTCCATTATTTTTGATGCAAAGATAAGAATAATATTCCAATAAATTTTAATATATCGCGGAATTTTTGTAATTTTGCGCCTTGTATGCGAGTAAACAGCCACGTTAACTCGAAAACAAAATGAATGTTGGAAATTAAATTATTGTTATAAAAAAAGAATGGATAAAAACACGATTATCGGGTTTATTCTGATTGCTGCCGTACTGATTGGTTTCAGCTGGTGGCAACAGCCTTCGGCAGAGGAGATTGCCGCCCAACGTCAGCAAGACTCTATCGCCCAGGTTGCCAAGAAGAAAGCCGAGCAGGACATGAAAGCCGCCGAGGCGGCCAAACTAGCGGAGGCAAAAGCGGCCGCCGCCCAGCAAGACACTACAGCTGCCTTTTTCAAAGCCATGAGTGGTACAGCCCAGAAAGTGGTGCTGAAAAACGCTAAACTTGAGCTGACCCTGACCACCAAGGGCGCTATGGTGGAGAAAGCCGTCGTGAAGGACTTCAAGAACTTCAAGGGCGACAAGGATGTGACGCTCTTCGACGGAAACGACCAGCACCTGAAGTTCATGCTGGCAGGAAAAGAAACCAACATCATCACTTCTGACTTGTTTTTCACGCCCTCGAACGTGACCGACACCACCGTTACGATGACGGCCACAGCCGGAGAAGGCAAGCAGCTGGTGCTGAACTACTCGCTGAATGACGACTACCTGTTGCGCATGAGTCTTCAGGCCCAGGGCATGAGCGGCATGTTTGCACCTAATTACAACCTGATGGACATCGAGTGGACCGACCGGTGCCGCCAGCAGGAGCGCGGATTCAACTTCGAGAACCAACGCTCGGCTCTTACCTATCACTTTACCGACGGAGGTACCGATTACCTGAACGAGCAGAAAGAGTATCTGGACAAGGAGATTGATGAGGAAACCGACTGGGTTGCCTTTAAAAACCAGTATTTCTCGGCCGTGATGATCACCAAGGGCAACTACGCCAAAAACGCGCTCTTGACCAGTATGCCTCTGAAGAAAGAGACGAAATACCTGAAGCAGTATGGTGCCAAGCTGAAGACGCAATTCGACCCGACGGGCAACCAACCTAGCGAGTTTGAGTTCTACTACGGCCCCAACGATTTCCGTCTTCTGCAGCATATCGAGAAAAAGAGCAGCTTTGGCAAAGACCTGCAGCTGGAGCGTCTGGTATTCCTCGGATGGCCTCTGTTCCGCATTATCAACCGTTGGTTCACCATCTACGTGTTTGACTGGCTCAACTCGTGGGGATTCTCGATGGGTATCGTGCTCATTCTCATCACTTTGCTGCTGAAGGCTATCACCTTCCCGCTGGTGAAGCGAAGCTACATGAGCTCGGCCAAGATGCGCGTGCTGAAGCCGAAGCTCGACGAGGCTACCAAGCAATACGACAAACCCGAGGACCAGATGCAGAAGCAGCAAGCCATGATGCAGCTCTACTCGCAATACGGAGTGAGCCCGCTCGGAGGCTGTCTGCCCATGCTCATTCAGGCGCCTATCTGGATTGCTATGTTCAACTATGTGCCTAACGCCATCCAGCTGCGCGGAGAGAGTTTCCTCTGGATGAAAGACCTCTCGACCTACGACCCCATTGTTGAGTGGGGAAAGAGCATCTGGCTCATTGGCGACCACCTGTCGCTCACGTGTATTCTCTTCTGCGTGGCCAACGTGCTCTATTCTTGGATGACCATGCGTCAGCAGAAAGACCAGATGGTGGGACAGCAGGCTGAGCAGATGAAGATGATGCAATGGATGATGTACCTCATGCCCGTCATGTTCTTCTTCATGTTCAACGAATACTCCAGCGGACTGAACTTCTACTATTTCATCTCGCTGTTCTTCTCGGCCGCCATCATGTGGACCCTTCGCAAGACGACCAACGACGAGAAGCTGCTGGCCATTCTCGAGGCGAAATACCAGGAGAACAAGAAGAATCCGAAGAAGCAAGGCGGACTGGCCGCACGGCTGGAGGCTATGCAGAAGCAGGCTGCCGAGATGCAAAAGCAGCGTGAGGAACTAGAACGCAACCGAAAACGATAAAACAAACCTGACTGGTAGGGGCATCAGCACGAGGCCCCTACCCTTTTTAATTTTTAATTCTATGAAAAAAACCATGATGATCGCTGCCTTGGCCCTGTGGGCATGTGGCAGCATGCAAGCACAAAACGACGTGGCAAGACCTATTTTGAAAAGCAACATCAAGCTGAAGACCGACCGCATGACGCCGGAGGCGCTATGGGCTATGGGACGTATCAGCAGTTATGCAGCCTCCCCCGACGGTAAGCATATCGTCTATCAGGTGGGCTACTATAGTGTGAAAGAAAACAAGAGCCATCATGTGCTCTATATGATGAATGCCGACGGCACTGGACAGCAGCTGCTGACCCAAGGCTCGAAGAACGAGACCGATGCCGCCTGGCTCTCGGCTGATAAGCTGGCCTTCATCTCGGGTGGTGAGATATGGACCATGCGGCTCGACGGCACCAACCGCCAGCAGACCACCAATACCGACGGAGCTGTCGAGGGCTTCAAGTTCTCACCCGACCAGTCGAAGGTGATTATCCTCAAGTCGATGCCGTTCCACGAGATTATCAAAGCCAATCCCTCCGACCTGCCCAAGGCCACCGGCCGGCGCGTGACCGACCTGATGTACCGCCATTGGGACCACTATGTGGAGAGCATCATGCATCCGTTTGTGGCAGATGTCAATCACGATGGCGACCGTCTCTCGGTCGCTAAGGAGATGACAGATATACTTGTGGGAGAGCCCTTTGAGTGTCCAATGGAGCCCTTTGGAGGCATAGAGCAGCTCGATTGGAGTACAGACTCGAAGCAGATTGCCTATACCTGCCGCAAGAAGACCGGACGCGAGTACAGCATCTCAACCGACTCTGACATCTACCTATATACTATAAGTACGCGAGAGACCGTCAACCTCTGCAAGCCTGCAGGCTATCAGGCTCCCGCCTTCGACGCCACCAAGAGTCTGAAGAACCAGCCCGTGAACGCTCCCTCAAACCTGAAGAATAATGTGGGCTACGACCAGAATCCGAAATTCTCGCCCGACGGCCGCTTTGTGGCTTGGCAGAGCATGGAGCGCGACGGCTATGAGGCCGACCGCAACCGCCTCTGCGTCTACGAGCTGGCTACTGGCGTGAAGCGCTATGTGACCGAGGCTTTCGACTCAGATGTCGACGCGTTCTGCTGGAGCGACTCAAAGGACGCCCTCATCTACTTTACAGGTGTATGGCACGGAACCTTCAACCTCTATTCTATCAACTGGAAGGGCGAGTTGCGCCAGCTCACCAACGACTGGGCCGACTTTGGCGGTTTGCAGATGATGAACGACGGCAAGCGCATCCTGGCCGAGCGCCACAGCTTCCTGGCTAGTGCCGACCTCTATGTGATTACGCCGAGCACCAAGAAGATGAAGGCGCCGAAGAAGGTTGAGCCCAACACCATCCTGCCTGCTCCGGCTCCCGCCATTCAGCAGATTACCTTCGAGAACAAGCATATCTTCGACCAGCTGGCTATGCCTAAAATGCAGCAGCGCTGGGCCAAGACAACCGACGGCAAGGACCTGCTCTACTGGATTATCCTACCGCCAAATTTCGACGAGACCAAGAAATATCCTACCCTGCTCTTCTGTGAAGGCGGTCCGCAGAGCCCAGTCAGCCAGTTCTGGAGCTACCGTTGGAACTTCATGATCATGGCCTCGCAAGGCTATGTGGTGATTGCCCCCAACCGTCGTGGTCTGCCCGGTTTCGGTCATGAGTGGTGTGAGGCCATTTCGGGCGACTGGACCGGCCAATGCATCAACGACTATCTCTCGGCCATCGATGATGCTGCAGACAATCTCTCGTATGTCGACCGCGACCGCATGGCAGCCGTTGGCGCCTCGTTCGGAGGCTTCTCTGTCTACTACCTTGCCGGCCATCACAACAAACGCTTCAAGGCCTTTATCGCCCACGACGGTGCCTTCAACCTCGAGTCGATGTATACCGATACTGAGGAGAACTGGTTCAGCAACTGGGAGTATGATGATGCCTACTGGAACAAAGACCTCACGGCCAACGCTAAGCGCACCTACGAGAACAGCCCCCACAAGTTTGTTGACAAATGGGACACGCCCATTCTCTGTATTCATGGCGAAATGGACTACCGCATTAATGCCAACCAGGGTATGGGAGCCTTTAATGCCGCCCGCATGCGAGGCATTCCCGCCGAGCTGCTCATCTTCCCCGACGAGAACCATTGGGTGTTGAAGCCCCAGAACGGTATTCTGTGGCAGCGCACCTTCTTCGACTGGCTCGACCGCTGGCTGAAGAAGTAAAGCCGGGCTCGCAAGCAATCACGGAATTATCAACATACATACTCGCTAATAAACAGAAAAAAGATAATTATCAATCAATATGACACAAGCAATTCAAAAAACACTTAGAGACTCTGCAGCCATGCGCTGGACTGCTCTCTTGCTCTTGGCTCTTGCCATGTTCTGTTCATATATCTTTATGGACATTCTCTCGCCCATCAAGGACCTGATGCAGGAAACCCGCGGTTGGGACTCAACAGCCTTCGGAACGATGCAAGGCTCTGAGGTATTCCTCAATGTGTTCGTGTTCTTCCTCATCTTCGCCGGTATCATTCTCGACAAGATGGGTGTTCGCTTCACGGCCGTTCTCTCGGGTGCCGTGATGCTCATCGGAGCCATCATTAAATGGTATGCCGTGAGCGAGAGCTTCATGGGCAGCGGCCTGGAGACTTGGTTCACCAATAACCTGAACTACATACCGCTCTTCGATGAGCTGGGCGTATCGCCGTTCTACGAGGGAATGCCTGCATCGGCTAAATTTGCGGCATGCGGATTCATGATTTTCGGTTGCGGTTGCGAGATGGCCGGCATTACGGTAAGCCGTGGTATCGTCAAGTGGTTCAAAGGCCGCGAGATGGCGCTGGCTATGGGCTCTGAGATGGCTTTGGCCCGTCTGGGTGTTGCCACCTGTATGATTTTCTCGCCCTTCTTTGCCAAGCTCGGCGGAAATATCAGCGTCACCCGCTCGGTAGCCTTTGGTGTGGTGCTCATGTGCATCGCCCTCATCATGTTTATCGTCTACTTCTTCATGGACAAGAAGCTCGACGCTCAGACCGGTGAGGCCGAGGAGAAAGACGATCCGTTCAAGGTGAGTGATATCGGCAAGATTCTTTCCGACAGCGGTTTCTGGCTTGTAGCCTTGCTCTGTGTGCTCTACTATTCGGCCATCTTCCCCTTCCAGAAGTATGCCGTTAACATGCTCCAATGTAACCTCACGCTCACCGAGCCGGCCTCCGACTCGTTCTGGGCCAGTCCCTCGGTCACCATCGTCCAGTATGTGATCATGCTCGTGGTGGCCGCTGCCGGTTTCGCCAGCAACTTCCAGAAGAAGAGCAGCATGAAATACGGTTTGCTGACGCTTTCTATTGCAGCCCTGGTGGTGTATTGCTATATGGGTTACATGCGCCAGTCGGCAGAGAGCATCTTCGCCGTGTTCCCGCTGCTGGCCGTGCTCATCACCCCCATTCTGGGCAGCTATGTCGACCACAAGGGTAAGGCCGCCTCGATGCTTGTGCTGGGCTCTTTGCTGCTTATCGCCTGCCACCTGACGTTTGCCTTCATCCTGCCCATGTTCAAGGGTAATGCCGTTGGCGGTATCATTATAGCCTACGTCACCATCCTCATCCTGGGCTCGTCGTTCTCGCTGGTTCCCGCATCGTTGTGGCCCAGCGTTCCGAAGCTGGTCGACGCAAAGGTCATCGGTTCGGCCTACGCGCTCATCTTCTGGATTCAGAACATTGGTCTTTGGTTGTTCCCGCTACTCATTGGTAAGGTGCTCGACAATACCAACGAGGGCGTTACCGACCCCACTAAGTTCGACTATACCGCCCCGCTGGTCATGCTGGCATGCCTCGGCGTGGCTGCCCTCATCTTGGGTCTGATTCTGAAGGTGGTCGACCGCAAGCGTGGTCTCGGCCTTGAGGAGCCAAACATCAAGGATTAAAACCAAAGAAACTGAAATGTAGAACATGAAAATAGGATTCGACAACGAGAAATATCTCAAGATTCAGTCAGAACATATCCGGGAGCGTATAGCCCAATTCGACGGAAAACTCTATCTTGAACTGGGTGGCAAGCTCTTCGACGACCATCATGCATCGCGCGTGCTGCCGGGTTTCAAGCCCGACAGCAAGCTGCGCATGCTGGCTCAGTTGCGCGACAGCATCGAGATTCTGATTGTGATAAGTGCCGATGATATCGAGAAGAACAAGGTGCGCGCCGACCTGGGCATCACCTACGACGAGGATGTGCTCCGCCTGCGCGATGAGTTCATGCGCCGCGACTTCGTGGTGGGCTCGGTGGTCATCACTCACTATACTGGCCAGCATGCAGCCGACCAGTTCCGCCACCGTCTGGAGCGCCTGGGCGTCAAGTCGTACATCCACTACCCCATCGACGGCTATCCCCATAACGTGGAACTGATAGCCAGCGACGAGGGCTTTGGCAAGAACGACTACGTGGAGACCTCTCGCCCGTTGGTCATCGTCACGGCTCCAGGTCCCGGCAGCGGCAAGATGGCCACCTGCCTGAGCCAGCTCTACAACGAGAACAAGCGCGGCATTCGTGCCGGCTATGCTAAGTTTGAGACCTTCCCCGTGTGGAACCTCCCGTTGAAGCATCCCGTCAATATCGCCTACGAGGCAGCCACGGCCGACCTGAACGACGTCAACATGATCGACCCGTTCCACTTCGACGCCTACAACAAGATAGCCGTCAACTACAACCGCGATATCGAAATCTTCCCCGTGCTGAACGCCCTTTTCGAGAGCATCTACGGCGAGAATCCCTACAAGTCGCCTACCGACATGGGCGTCAATATGGTGGGATTCTGCATCTCCGACGACGAGGTGTGCTGCCAGGCCAGCTGCGACGAGATCATCCGCCGCTTCTATGCCGCTACCAACAAGATGGCCGATGGGGCTGACAACGAGAGCGAGGTCAACAAGATACGCCTGCTCTTCAACCAAGCCAAGATTTCTACCGCCACCCGCAAGGTGACCGTTGCCGCCTACGAAAAGAAAATACAGAGCGGGCATACGGCGGCCGCCATCGAGTTGGAAGACGGCACCATTATCACCTCCAAGTCGTCGCCCCTGCTGGGCTGTTGCGCGGCTCTGCTGCTGAACGCCATGAAGTATCTGGCTGGCATCGACCATGAGGTGAAGCTCATTCCGCAGAGCATGATTGAGCCCATTCAGAAGACCAAGATTGAGTATCTGGGCGGCAAGAACCCGCGCCTGCATACCGACGAGGTGCTGGTGGCCCTGAGCGTGCTCTCACAACACGACGACAACTGCCGCCACGCCCTTGAGCAACTGCCCAAGCTGCGCGATTGCCAGGTGCACACTACGGTTATGCTGAGCGAGGTCGACCGCAAGATATTCAAGAAGTTAGGCTGCGGACTCACTTGCGACCCCGTGAGGAAGCAATAGCAAGTATGATCAGCGAGAAGACAAAACGATGGACGGTGCTCATCATCGTGGCTACGGTCATGATGATGGGCTACGTTTTTTGGGACATCGTCTCGCCCCTCTCCACCACCCTGAAGGCGCCCCTATCGGAGGGCGGAATGGGCTGGACCGCTGAGGAATACGGCTTCTATGCCGGTTCTTACAGCATCTTCAACATCTTCCTGCTGATGCTCTTCATCGGAGGCATCATCCTCGACAAGATGGGCATCAGCTTTACCGGACTCCTGGCCACAGGCATGATGATGGGCGGCGCACTCATCAACTACTATGCACTGGCCTATCTCTCCCCCCTGCAATACTCGCATCTGCACATCACGCTTTTCAGCCTCATTCCCGCCGACATCAAGACGCAAGTGCTCGTCTCGGCCCTTGGCTTCGGCATGTTTGGTGTGGGCTGCGACATGACGGGCATTACAGTCTCGAAGATTGTCACCAAGTGGTTTACCGGCCACGAGCTAGCCTCGGCTATGGGCATTCAGGTGGCGATGGCTCGTCTGGGCACAGCCTCGGCCATCAGCTTCAGTCCGCTCATCGCCCAGCAGACAGGCATCGCCAGCCCCTTCCTCGTTGGAGCCCTGCTGCTCGTTATGGGCTTCGTCCTCTTTATCGCCTACATCCTGATGGACCGCAAGCACGAGGCAGCCCGCCAAATCGCTCATCAGCCAGCCGTGCCTTCCAATCAGCTAGATGAGCCTTCCAGCCAGCTAGATGAGCCTTCCAGCCCGCTAGGAGAGCCTTCCAGCCCGCTAGGAGAGCCTTCCAGCCAGTCTGTCGAGAATACCTTCCACAAAAAAGCCACTCAGACCGACGAGCAGGGCTACACCCTACGCTCGTGTCTGGTCAACCTCGCCTCGAACAAAGGCTACTGGCTCATCGCCCTGCTTTGCGTCAGTTTCTATAGCAGCTTGCGCCCCTTCTTGAAGTTCGCCACCGACGTGCTGGTCAACAAATACGGCATCGGTGAGGTCACAGCCGGATGGATTGTCTCTTTGCTCCCCTACGGCACCATTGTGCTCACGCCCCTTTTCGGCAGTCTCTACGACCGTATTGGGCGAGGTGCCACCCTCATGCTTAGCGGCAGCATTCTGCTCACGTGCTGTCACGTAGGCCTCACCCTGCCCTGGATTTCAGCCACTTGGTTGGCCACCCTCATCATGATACTCATGGGCGTCTCATTCTCGCTCGTGCCCAGCGCCATGTGGCCCAGCATCCCCAAGATTGTACCCCTGCAGCAGCTTGGTACCGCCTACAGCATCATCTATTACATCCAGAACATCGGCCTGATGCTCGTACCCATGTGGGCCGGCAACGTTATCGGCCGCTACACTACAGACGGCCATACCGACTTCACCGTTCCCATGTTCATCTTCATCGGCTTCGGCATCGCTTCCATCATCCTTTCTTCCATTCTCCTCTGGGCCGACAAGAAAGAGCACTACGGACTGGAAGAGGCTAATATTACGCAGTAATCCATTTTTTGTGATAAGCCACTCCCTATGCCTCATAGAGGAATGAGTGTGTGGGGTTAATGGGCAAGCGTTTCAATGGGTAAATTGGATATCGTTTCATCTCCATTATTATATATAACTAATTAATAGATAATAAGTTATATATAGGGCTGTGGATGTAAAACCCACACTCCCCCAGCATATTTCACGCATTAATCAGCTTAGCAACAAACATTTCCTTTTCTCATTTGGAAAAGGAATTACAACGAAATAACCCATCTGATGGCTAAAACCTGAGGATAATTGAGACAAAAACGGGGTTCACGAGAGATAAATGACCATATATTTGAAACACAATAACCGAGATTTCCGCCAGCAAAGATCATCTGTCCCGGCAGGCAAATCACCCATTTGACATCATAATTCTTTTGCCCAGCACATTCTTAGATAATAAAAGTGCGGGACCGCCGTGATGACGACCCCGCACTTGATTATTTTGCTTCAGCAGGAAAAGGCTTACTTGGCAACCTTCTCGAGACGCTTCATCATGACGAACATGAAGAGGGCTGAGAGGATGCAGAGCACAAGGAATACGGCCCATACAATCCACAAGGGGAAGTCGCCCCAGAGCAGTCCGCCTACGGCCACGAGGAAGTTACCAATGGCGGTAGCCACAAACCAGCCACCCATCATCATTCCCTTGTACTTCGGAGGAGCAACCTTCGAGACGAACGAGATGCCCATTGGCGAAAGCAGAAGCTCGGCAAAGGTCAGCACGAGGTAGGTGCCAATCAGCCAGTTGGCCGATGCCAACGGACCGGTCTGACCTGCGTCGGCCAAAGCCTTCTGCTCGTTAGGAGTGAGCAGGCCCTGCGAGGCCACAATCATCATGAGGAAGGCCACAGCTGCCACCAGCATACCGTAGGCTATCTTGCGGGGAGCAGAGGGCTCTTTACCCTTGGCTGCCAGCGAGCCGAAGATGGCCATCGAGACTGGCGTAAGGGCTACCACATAGAAGGGGTTGAACTGCTGGAAGATAGGAGCGCTCAGGTCGATGCTGCCGTTGACGCGGGTGTATTTCCAATAAAGCAGAGCCAGGGCAACGAGAATGACCAGACCGGAGATTCCCTTGGCCTTGGAGGTCTTGCTCTGGAAGAGCGAGAAACCGGCATAAACGATAATGATGATGAGGAAGAGGTTGATCACGTCGAAGGCCATGCTCTGAATGCCTTCGCTGCTCTTCTGGGTGAACTCGTTGGCGAAATAAGTGAGCGACAGACCGTTCTGATGGAAGGCCATCCAGAAGAAGATAACCACGGCAAAGACGAGGCAGAGAGCCACGATGCGGGCCTTTGTGTCGGCAGGCGACAGTTCCTCCTCAGCCTGCAGGGCAGCATCCTTCTTGCGCTCACCACCCTCGACATGCTTGAAGGTTGAGCGGAAGGCGTAATAAATGGCAATAGAGAGCACGAGCGACAGACAGGCTACGGCAAACGAGAAGTGGTAGGCGTCATTGCCGCTGAAACCAAGACTGGTCTCAGCCCACTCCTTGATCTTAACGGCGGCTGTCGGGGCAAACAGGGCACCAATATTGATGGCCATGTAGAAAATAGAGAAGCCAGAGTCGCGCTTGTCGGCATACTTGGGGTCATCGTAGAGGTTACCCACCATCACCTGGAGGTTGCCCTTGAACAGGCCCGTGCCGAAGCTAATGAACAGCAGCGAGGCGAGCATCACAATCAGGGCTGGTGTGGCGCCTCCGAGGGGCACGGAGAGCAGTAGATAGCCGGCAAACATAATCAGGATGCCGAGCGTCACCATACGGCCGAAGCCAAACTTGTCGGCAAGGATACCTCCGAAGAGAGGCATGAAATAAACCAAGCCGAGGAACGAACTGTAGATCACTCCAGCTGTGCCCGGGTCGAGCCCGAAGTTAGCACGCAAGAATAATGCAAACACGGCTATCATCGTGTAATAGCCAAAGCGCTCACCGGTATTGGCCAGTGCCAGCGCGAATAAACCTTTCGGTTGTCCTTCAAACATAGTATTAATTTACTTTTGGTTATAGAATAATTGTTTACTTTCGTTTCACGTTTTTCGTACGCTTCACGTCCATGAGCCACGTGAGCTTGACAACGATACTGCCCATATTCGACGAAGCAAAGAAATCTTTTTTTGTGTCGCCATAGATATTGCCGAGTCCGTAATAATAGCGGCCCTCCAGCAGGAAATGGCCCAACTTGGGATGCGAGTACTCAACTCCCGCTCCGGCGGCAATACCGTAGTCGAGCTTGTTCTCGACGGCCATCGTGTCTTGCTGGATAACCTGGTTGACACGGTCGGAGATGTTGCGCTGGGTCAGCTCGAAGTTCATCTTGGTGCTCTCGCTCAGGAAGTAGCCGAACTGCGGGCCTGCCTGAACGAAGAACTGAAAGCCCTTCACCTCCCTGCCCCATCCCAAATGGGCAAAGAGCGGCACTTGTATGTAGTTGATGGTGCGGCTGTATTCCTCAGCCAGTCCTGTCACCTCGTTGATGACGGGCTGGTCGTCGTAGTCCAAGATGCTTTCTTTCCATCCCATCTGGGCGTAGTTCACCTCACCCACAATGGCACAAATGGTGTTGAAGTATTTCTCGCAAGTGTATCTGACGGTCAGTCCGCCGGTCAGTCCGCCGTGCATGCCCTGATTCACCTTCGGGGTAAAGCGGAAGTTGGTGAGCGCGTAACCTCCGTTCACGCCGATGGCCAGGTCCTGACGGTAGTTGCCTATCTGAGCCGTGGCCGGCAGGAGCGACAAGAGAGCCAGCGAGAGTATGAGCGTAAGTCTTTTCATCCTCAATACAGAATCATCAATTCTCAATTAGCTGTACGGTCTTATTGATGGCGTAGTGTACCAGCAGGAACTCTGTGTTCTGCATACCCCCGCCCTGGGCAGCCCGTTGGAAATTGAAGGGCGTCTGCACGGGCTTATAGTCCGACTCGGCCCGTGTGGCGTTGAAACTCTTCCCCTTCTCGTGCAGACCTTTCAGGAAGAAGTAAGCCTGGTCGAAGCCGGTCAGGGCGAAGCGCGGAAGGGCATACATCATGTCGGTTCCGAACTTCTGACGGTATTTGGCCTCGATGTGCCAGGTGTTTCTCGACTGCGGGTCGCGGTAGAACGTGCTGGGCACATAGGTGTCGTACTTATGGTAGAGCTCCTGATAGGGCTTTGTATACATCAGCCATTCATTATAGCCGTACATCGAGATGGATAGGCCCGGAGTGGCGGCCGTCAGCTTATTGAGCTTGGCAAAGGTGGAGTTGAGTTCGGGTGAGCGGCCTGTATTCAGAATGACCATATTAGGCTGTTTCTTGCTGAAAGCTCTGGCAAACGCCTCGTCGCCCGACTTCAGGTTGGTGATGCTGTATTTCATGCCCTTGGCATCCATCTGCTTGCGCAGGTTCATGGTGAAGACGCCTTTCTGGCTGGTTGTGTCGTTACAGTCGATAATGACCGTGTGATACTTGGCGAAGTGCTTCAAGTAGCTGTTGATGGAAGCCTCGTTCACCTTGCTCGGCGTCTGATAGATTTGATAGATATTCGGGTTGGTGGTCACATCGAGGCCGGTAATAGAGAAAGGTATCACCAGCTTGATGTTATAGGCCCGCACGAACTCGTTCAGGGCTTTCATCTGCTTCGTGTAAAGTGGGCCGAAAATGATGTCGCAGGTGCTGGCATTCTTTTCGAGCAGGGTGGTACGGATGTCGGCATCGATAGGCACGTTCCAGGCATGAATATCGACTGAGATACCGCTTTTCTTCAAACTGTCGCACGCCAGGAGCACGCCCCGGTAGTATTCCACCATACGGCGCCCGTCGCCATCGACATTATGCAAAGGCAGCATCACGCCCACGCGAATAGCCCTTTTGCGCACATCATCCTGGGCAGATGTGCGGTTCAGCGGAGTGGTTGTCGTGCTAGTCTTTTGGGTGTTAGTGGGTGTGGTCTTTGGGGTAGTGTTAGTGGCAGCCTTGTTAGTATTTGAGGCAGTCTTGTTTGTATTTGTAGCAGCCTTTGCTTGGTTTTCGTCAGCAAAGGGAATAAAGATAAAGTCGCCTTTTTTCAACTCATAGCCAGGCTGGCTCATTTCGGGGTTTGCCTTCATCAGCTGGTCGACCGTCAGCCCGTAGTCGCGGGCAATGCCGAATATGGTTTCCTTCTTCTTCACTTTATGCATCTCGCGCCACTTGGTGATTTGCGCTACGGTATTCAGCGAGAAGGCCAACAGCGTCAGCACGAATATATTTCTTGTTATTTTCATGATTCTTGTCTGTTAATTCGATGCAAAGATAATGAAAAAGTGGGAAATAAAAAAAAATAATGCTTTTTTATTTGTTTTTCGTAATGATTATTCAGCTTCTGATAGTGCCAGATTATTTCCGGATTTCCGGAGATACCAGACGCTCGGAGATGCTGGATATTCAGGATACTTCAGGATAATTCGGAGCTATCGAAAAAACTTGAGCACTTACAAATAGAAATCTACGGTCATCTGGCTATACCATTCCGAGCGCACGTTTGGTGCATCTTCTATGATGCCTATCGTCTTTTCTATCTGTTCAACCGAATGTCTACAAAAAGACAGCAAGTATCTGCGTATCTGCTTCTTAGGTGTTGTCTTAACGCCACACTCTCTGGTTGGGAAGAAGGCGTAGAGAGCAGCCGCTTCATGTACGCTCTGACGACATTCGGAAGGGATAATCAAAGAAAACTCGCCATTGGCAGAAAGCAGTAAAGAGACGGCTTTGAACAACTGCTCATAGGTCAGCATGTCATTATGGCGGGCAAGGCTACGCTGGCCGTCAGGATTCTTGAGCGAGTTCTGGAAATACGGGGGATTGCTGACAATTGCGTCAAACGGCTGGTAGTCGGCAGGCGATAGTCGGCAGACGTCTCCACACACGATGTCTACTCTTTGGCTGAAGGGCGAGGCGGCAGCATTCTCGCAGGCCTGCTGACAAGCATCTGCGTCAATATCAACTCCAGTCACCATCGCCTGAGGATATCGTTGTGCCATCATCAAGGCAACAAGTCCCGTACCCGTGCCGATATCGAGTATGCGCTCTCCTCCCCTCGCCCATGCGCCGAGCAAGGTTCCGTCGGTGCCCACCTTCATAGCACAGTGGTCGTGATAGACGGTAAATTGGCGAAATCGGAAATAAGGATTCGACATTTGCCTGCAAAATTAATTAAAAAAAAGCAAATGGCAGACCTTTCTAGCGTAATTTGGCGAATATTTCGTAGCATTTGTCTCAATGCCCAAGTTACACATGCTCGAAAAAACCCAAATAAATTTGGTTTTTTGCTCGCTTAATCGTAACTTTGCACCCTAAAAGAGATTTGAAGGAAAAAGATATGAGTAAAAATCAGAATAATGGGGCTTTCTCTATGATTGCCGACTACGATGGAGATGTTACAAAACTATTAGAGGACGGTGCAGAGGGTGCTGTTCCTATATTGGCTACAAGAAACTTAATGTTATTTCCGGGCATCGTAATGCCTATCTTGATCGGACGCAAGCCCAGCAGGCAACTTGTTGAGATGCTGAAGACCCACGAGGACCAGCTGTTTGCTGTTTTTTGTCAGAAGGACGAGAAAGTAGAGATTCCAGGCGAAAGAGACTTGTACGACTATGGTGTTTATGCGCGTGCCATTCGCATTCTCGATTTACCGGGCAACAACGGGAATAACGTCTCGTTAATCGTTCAATGCTTGGGCCGCTGCCGCCTGCAGGAGATTGTGAAGATGCGCCCATATTATATAGGTGTGACAAAGGCGGCTCCGGAAATTATACCCTCTGAAAAAGACAAGGTATTCAAAACTGCCGTTGACGACCTGCGCAACACGGCTATCGAGTATATCAAGATGAACGAGGATCTTCCCGACGAGAGCCAGTTCGCCATTCAAAACATTAGCAACAACACAATTGCCACCAACTTGATTTGCTCGAATCTGCCTATCGACACGGAGGAGAAATACCAGCTGCTTTGCAAGGATAGTATTACCGATCGTGTGTTCGATATTCTTAAAATCCTTCATCGGGAGATACAACTCCTGGAACTGAAGCAGAACATTCGCACAAAGACACGTGAGGACCTCGACGAGCAGCAACGCGAGTATTTCCTCCAGCAGCAGATCAAGAACATCAGAGAGGAACTGGGTAGCGGTGAAGGCTCGCCCGAACGGAAAGAGCTGATAGACCAGGCTAAGCAGAAAGCATGGCCCGAAGAGGTGGAGAAGACTTTCTATAAGGAACTCGACAAACTGGACATCCTTAATCCGCAAGGCCCGGAGTATAGCGTCCAGATATCCTACCTGCAAACACTCGTGGGACTTCCCTGGGGCAAATTCACCAAAGACGACTTGAACCTCAAGCGTGCGCAGAAGATACTTGACCGCGACCACTACGGAATGGAAAAAGTGAAAGAGCGCATCTTGGAGTATATTGCCGTGCTTAGCCTTCGCGGCGACCTGAAATCTCCTATCCTCTGCTTGTACGGTCCTCCAGGCGTGGGCAAGACCAGTCTGGGCAAGAGCATCGCTGAGTCTATGGGCAGAAAGTATGTGCGCATATCGTTGGGTGGTTTGCACGATGAGGCTGAGATACGTGGTCATCGCCGTACCTATATTGGCGCTATGCCCGGCCGTATCATCAAGAGCATTCAGAAAGCCGACTCTGCCAACCCCGTATTTGTGCTCGACGAAATCGACAAGGTGACCCAGAATACCCATAATGGCGACCCCGCCTCAGCTTTGCTTGAGGTGCTCGACCCCGAGCAGAACAGCGCATTCCACGATAATTATCTGGATGTGGACTTCGACCTCTCAAAGGTGATGTTCATCGCTACGGCTAACGATCTGAACACTATTCCCCGTCCCCTGCTCGACCGAATGGAGATTATCGAGGTGAGCGGATATATCACAGAGGAGAAAATAGAGATCGCCAAGCGCCACCTCATTCCGCGCGAGATGGACAATACAGGTCTGAACACGCTCAGTAAAAAGCCATCATTCAACAAGGCTGCCATCGAGAAAATCATCGAACAGTATACCCGCGAGAGTGGTGTGCGCCAGCTGGAAAAACAAATCAATAAAGCCTTCCGCAAACTTGCATTCAAGAAAGAGATGGAAGGTGAGCTTCCTTTTGCGAAGATTACGCCCGACACCATCGAGGGTCTGCTTGGCAAGCCGCCCTTCTATCGCGATATCTACCAAGGCAACGAGTATGCCGGCGTTGTGACCGGACTGGCATGGACCAGCGTCGGTGGAGAGATTTTGTTCATCGAGACATCACTCAGCAAGGGCAAGGCGGGCAAACTGACTCTGACCGGTAATTTGGGTGATGTGATGAAGGAGTCGGCCGTCATCGCACTTGAATACGTGAAAGCCCACGTCGACAAGTTGGGCATCGACTACCGCATCTTCGACCAATGGAACATTCATATCCACGTGCCCGAGGGAGCAACGCCGAAGGACGGACCTTCGGCAGGTATTACCATCGCCACCTCTATCGCCTCGGCGCTCACCCAGCGGAAGGTGCGCAAGAATACGGCTATGACCGGCGAGATTACCCTTCGTGGAAAAGTGCTGCCCGTGGGCGGAATCAAAGAGAAAATACTGGCTGCTAAGCGTGCCGGTATTACCGATATTGTCATGTGTAAAGAAAACAGGAAGGATATCGACGAGATACCTGAGGTCTACCGTAAGGGCGTAGAGTTCCATTATGTGGAGAACATTCAAGATGTTTGGGACTTCGCACTCACTAACGAAGTCGTGAAAAACCCCGTGAAATTCGATATCGACGAAGAAAAGAAGAATGCCTGATGAAATTCGAGTTGCAACATACCGACCAAGCAAGTGATGCGCGCGCAGGCATCATCACTACCGACCACGGACAGATCAAGACCCCCATCTTCATGCCCGTAGGTACATGTGGTAGCGTGAAAGGCGTGCATTTCGAGGAACTCAGACAGCAGGTGAAGGCGCAGATTATTCTGGGCAACACCTATCATCTCTACCTTCGACCGGGACTCGACATTCTGAGGAGTGCGGGCGGATTGCACAAGTTCAACACATGGGACCGTCCCATCCTGACAGACTCAGGCGGCTTCCAGGTGTTCTCGCTGACAGGAATCCGTAAGTTGCGAGAGGAAGGGTGTGAGTTCCGCTCTCATATCGACGGCTCGAAGCACATCTTCACGCCCGAGAATGTGATGGATACCCAGAGAATCATTGGAGCCGACATCATGATGGCGCTCGACGAATGCCCGCCTGGAGACAGCGACTACGCCTATGCCAAGAAATCGCTTGGGCTGACCCAGCGTTGGCTCGACCGTTGCATCAAGCATTTCAATGAGACCGAGCCCCTGTATGGCTACCAGCAGAGCCTGTTTCCCATCGTTCAGGGCTGTGCCTATAAAGATTTGCGGCGTGAGGCAGCAAAGCATGTAGCCGACAAGGGAGCTGACGGAAACGCTATTGGTGGACTCGCCGTTGGAGAGCCTACCGAGGTGATGTACGAGATGATTGAGGTAGTCAACGAAATACTCCCCACCGACAAGCCCCGCTACCTGATGGGTGTGGGCACGCCCCAGAACATTCTCGAGGCGATTGAGAGGGGTGTCGATATGTTCGACTGCGTCATGCCTACCCGGAACGGCCGTAATGCTATGCTCTTCACCTACAACGGCACGATGAACATGCGCAACAAGAAATGGGAGAAAGACTTTTCGCCTATCGACCCTGACGGGTGCTATATCGACCAGATTCACACCAAAGCCTACCTGCACCATCTCTTCAAAGCCCAGGAACTGCTGGCCATGCAGATTGCCAGCATTCACAACCTGGCATTCTATCTGCGACTGGTCACCGATGCCCGCCAGCATATCGTGCAGGGCGACTTCACCTCGTGGAAACGTAGTGTCATTGACGATCTGGGCAGAAGAATATAACAACAATCAGAAATGGAATACAGTAGAATAAGGAGACATCGCAAACGCCTGAAAGCCGCCCGCTGGATGGAGCGCCATACCCTTTGGCTGAGGAATGCCGCCCGTTGGCTGCGCGCTCATCTAGGCTGGTTGTTCGCCGCTTTTGCCTGGCTGGGCAGCAAGTTCGGCTGGCTTCGCGTGCTTAATCCCTTCCGCTACATCAAGCGGCTCGACTGGTATATCATACGTAAGTTTATCGGTACCTATTTCTTCGCGATTATTCTCATCATCTCCATATCTATTGTGTTTGATGTTAATGAGAATCTGGCGAAGTTCACCCAGTATCACGCTCCTCTGAAGGCTATCGTGTTCGACTATTATGTCAACTTTGTCCCCTACTTCGCCAATCTGTTTAGCCCTCTGTTCGTCTTTATAGCTGTCATCTTCTTCACCTCTAAACTGGCCGGAAACTCCGAGATTATCGCCATGCTGGCAGCTGGTGTGAGCTTCAAGCGCCTCATGCGCCCCTACATGATCTCAGCCGCGCTCATCACCATCATGACATTCTTCCTCGGAGCCTATGTCATTCCGAAGGGTACTATCGTCCGTCAGAATTTCGAGACGATGTATAAGAACAAGAAGAAAAACACCTCAGCCGAGAATGTGCAGCTGCAGGTGGGAAAGGGCGTTATCGCCTACATTCAACACTACGACAACAAGATGAAACGTGGCTATGGTTTCTGTCTCGACAAGTTTGAGAACAAGAAGCTGGTCAGTCACATGACGGCTATGGAGATACAATACGACACCATCTCCGATAGTAAGTACCATTGGAAAGCCCGCTCGTGGAAGATTCGCAAGATGACTGGCTTAAAAGAGACTATCACCAGCGGAGCCGCCCTTGACACCCTCATCATGATGGAGCCTACCGACCTGGTGTTCTCGAAAGGTCAGCAGGAGACATTCACCAGTCCTCAGCTTCGCGAGTACATTAGCAAGCAGATAGACCGCGGCTCGGGCAACGTGGTGCAATACGAGGTGGAGTATCATAAGCGAATCGCTATGTCGTTTGCCTCGTTCATCCTCACCACCATCGGCCTCTCATTATCATCAAGAAAGCGCAAAGGCGGAATGGGTCTCTATCTGGGCATTGGACTGGCGCTCAGTTTCACCTATATCCTATTGCAGACCATCTCGGCTACTTTCGCCATTAAGGCAGGTACGCCCCCCATGCTCTCTGCCTGGATTCCGAATATTATTTTTGCTGTGGTTGCATGGTTCTGTTACCGCCACGCGCCCAATTAATTCACTTAATATGTATTTCGACGAACTCAATCTCAACGATAATATTCTCGATGCGCTCGACGACATGCGTTTCGAGACATGTACACCAATCCAAGAAAAATGTATTCCTGAGATACTCGACGGACACGACCTGCTGGGAATTGCTCAGACAGGAACTGGCAAAACTGCCGCCTACTTGCTGCCCATCCTGAGCCTGCTCGACGATGGCTATTACCCCACCGACGCTAACAACTGCGTTATCATGTCGCCCACACGCGAGCTGGCTCAACAAATCGACAAAGCGATGCAAGGATTCGGCTATTACCTTGAAAACGTGAGCAGCGTAGCCGTCTACGGCGGAAACGATGGCAACCGGTACGACCAAGAGATGAAAGGCTTGAAACTGGGTGCCGATGTTATTATTGCCACCCCCGGCCGTCTGATCAGCCACATCAACATGGGCAACGTCGACTTTAGCCATGTGAGCTTCTTCGTGCTCGACGAGGCCGACCGCATGCTCGACATGGGATTCAGCGAGGATATCATGACCATTGCCCGTCATCTGCCGCCTACTTGCCAGACGCTCATGTTCTCAGCCACTATGCCGCCCAAAATTGAGCAGCTGGCCAAGACTTTGCTGAAAAACCCCGTAGAGGTGAAACTTGCCGTCAGCAAGCCCGCCGACAATATCCGACAGATGGCTTATGTGTGTCACGATAACCAGAAGTTGGCCATCCTGCGCGACCTCTTCAAGAAGCAGGAACTCCATCGCGTCATTATCTTCTCCGGTCACAAGAGCAAAGTGAAAGACATTACCCGCGACTTGCTCCGCATGCACGTCAATTGCGGAGAGATGCACTCCGACCTCGACCAAAGCCAGCGTGACGAGATGATGCATCGATTTAAGAGCGGACAAATAGACGTGCTGGTGGCTACCGACATCGTGGCTCGCGGTATTGATATTGACGATATCGAGACTGTCATCAACTACGATGTGCCCCACGACGCAGAAGACTACGTCCATCGCATCGGTCGAACAGCTAGAGCCAACCGAACCGGAACTGCCATCACGCTAGTTAGAGGCCGTGAGATAGGCATGTTCATGCAGATAGAGAAATTCCTCGAAAGGACCATCGAGAAGTTGCCTTTGCCCGAAGGTGTTGGCGAAGGACCAGAATACAAGCCTATGCCCGTCAGAGGCAGAGGTGGGCGCCGTCCGGCTAAACGTAACCAAAAGCGGAGAGGAAAGGCCAAAACAAAGGGCACAACCCCGAAAGACACTACTCCAAAAGCCTCGACTCCGAAAGCCCCTACGCAGAAATCTACAACTTCAAGCGGGAAACGACAGCACAAAAGGGGTTCTAGAAGTAAAGACTCGAGAGATGGTGGAAAGCAACAGTAGCCCTTCCACATCTAAGGATTCTCCTTTCTTCCAACAGAGTTATCCTTTGGAATACTAGAGTTCATCTCTACGTCTCCAGAGTTGCCCTCCACGACCCCAGAGTTGCCCTCCAGAACGTCAGAGTTGCCCTCTACGTCCCCAGAGTTGCCCTCCACTTCTCCAGAGTTGCCCTCTGTATCAGCCGAGAATTCCCATAGATGATGTAATACCGCTAGTTATTAATCCGATATATACATTAGAAAAAGAAAACATAAAAAATGGGGTCACTTGAAGGTGGCCCCATAATAGTTTCCTGTAAATATCCACTCACTTAGAGAATGGTCTTCACGGCCTCGAGCATTCCCTTTTCTTGGATAAGGTCGAGGTCTTTCTTCACCAGCTCTGCCAAACCAGCTACGCTGTGCAGGTCCTCGCCCCAGATGAACTCGGCAGAGAGCACTCCGTCGGTTACCTTTTGAGTGTCGCCTGTAGCCCACAACTCTTTCAACAAGTCCATGATCTTCGGGTCGTCGTTAGGCACAATTTCTGCTCCGTCTGCACGCTTTCCACCCTTGTAGTAGGTGATGATGGCAGCCAGACCGAAAACGAGTCCTGCGGGCAGCTCGCCCTTGCGCTCGAGATAGGTCTTCACGCCGGGCAGGTCGCGGGCGCAGAACTTGGGGAATGAGTTGAGCATGATGCTGGTCACCTGATGGTCGACGAACGGGTTGTTGAAGCGCTCGAGCACATCGCCGGCAAACTGGCGCAACTCATCCATCGGCAGGTTGAGGGTTTCCATGAGTTCCTCGAACTGTACCTTGTGGATGTACTTACCCAGCACCTCGTGGTTGCAAGCGTCGCGCACGATATCCACGCCTGAGAGATAGGTGACAGGTGAGAGTACGGTATGAGGGCCGTTGAGCAGCGTTACCTTGCGCTCGTGGTAGGGCTTCTCGCTCTCGGCGATAAGTACGTGGAGGCCAGCCTTCTCAGCTGGGAACTCGGCGCGCAGCTCGTCGCAAGTCATATTCTCTGCTTTCTCGATTACCCAAAGATGGAAGATTTCTGCCTGAACGACGAGGTTATCTTTGTAGCCGATTTTCTGCTGAATGTCGGCAATCTCCTTGCGCGGGAATCCAGGTACGATACGGTCGACGAGGGTTGCACAAACGTAGTTGTATTTTGTAAACCACTCCTTGAATCCTTCATAGTCGGCACCAAGGTCTTCTTTCCAAAGCTCAATATACTTGTAGATGCACTCCTTAAGGTGGTGTCCGTTAAGGAAAATAAGCTCGCAAGGCATGATGATGAGTCCCTTGGTGGGATCGCCATTAAAGGTCTTATAACGATGGAAGAGCAACTGCACGAGCTTACCGGGATAGCTGCTGGCAGGAGCGTCGGTGAACTTACAAGTGTCGTCGAAGGCAATACCGGCCTCTGTGGTGTTAGAGATGACAAAGCGAATCTCGGGCTGCTCGGCCAAGGCCATGAAGGCCCAGTTCTGTGTGTAGGGGTTCAGCGCACGGCTGATGACATCGATGCGCTCGAGGGTATTAACAGCCTCGCCATTGAGACGTCCCTGCAGATTGACGTGATAGAGACAGTCCTGACCATTAAGCCAGTCGACCATACCACGCTCAATGGGCTGCACGACAACTACAGAGCCATTGAAATTGGTCTTCTGGTCCATGTTCCAGATAATCCAATCGACAAACGCACGGAGGAAGTTACCTTCACCAAACTGAATGATTCTCTCGGGCATTGAGCTCTTAGGAGCTGTCTGCTTGTTTAATGACTTAAGATTTGACATGAGATTTGTTTTATGCTTTTAGTTACTAAATGTTTGTGCAAAGATACACAAATAAATGATAGGTCACAACAGTAAGATGTGCTAAAAAAACGTAAACCTTTGCGTGGCTTAGCGGTTTTTATGGGTAATGTACCAGCGATGCATAAAAAAATGGTAAAGAAGGAGGTTGACCAGCGTAATGACGATGGCTGTAAGGTAGAGATGACGAGCGGCATCACCTTGATGGAAGAAAGCAAATCCCAGGAAGAGCCCGATGCTGATACCCAGTTCCCAGGCGAGTATGAAACTGCTCTGAGAAGTGCCGCGCTGGCAATGGCGGCTGAGCTTGATGAAGAAGAGCAGGAAACGACTGCCTATGATGCCTATACCCAGGCCAAACAATACGGGGGGAACATAGTGGCTGAGCGATGTGAGGCCGGACTGCATACGGAGCATCATGAAAAGAGCAGCAATGATGAGCAACAGACCACATACTACCTCGCTCTTCAAGTCGGCATCGGCGAAGACAAACTTCTCGGAGAGTACGGCCAGAAAGAATCCAACCATGAGCATAGCATAGAACGCCATGTTGTGACTCACACTAAGCAGCATGCCAGCTACCATCGTGATGCACATCAGGTGAAGGAAGAGCAACCAGCCGTGAGGAAGGAAGAAACGGTCGAGACTCACCATGTGCTGGTTCTCATCGGGTGCACGGAAGGGGAAGTCAACCATTTGAATGAGCAGCACAGAAACAAAGGCCACACCTGCAATAAGGAGAAAAAGCAAGTCGGGAGCAAGAAAACGCTGGCACACCAAAGCAGCCAACGGCCCAAGCGAAAGGGCAAACCTACCGAACCAAGCCACGGCGTAATTGGCCTCGGTACGCTGAAACGACTCGCAAGAATCGATGATGAGCGTAGAACACAACACCATTTGCGACAAGCCGAAAGCGGCACCCATAACAATGCGCAAGGCAAGAATAGAGGCACGCAAAGTATCGCCACCCATCAGCGCTGCCACCGACGGACGGCCTAGGGCATAGAAGAGGAGTAGCGAAGCCACCATCACGAGAATGGCAGTACGGCAAACGTGGTTACGGCGGTAGTGCTGGACCCAATAACCACAGAAAGGACCAGCCAGAAACATGCCCGCACCATAGACACTCATCACGGCAGCTACGCCCTTTGGAGTGAATCCTTGGGTCGCCAGCCACGATGGAAGCACAGGTAGCAACATATAGACGGCCATGCACAACAATAGATTGGCTATGGCCAGCAGCCAGAAGCCACGATGCCAAAGACGAACGTGTACGGGCGTGTTCTGAGTATCCATTAAACTAGTGGTTGATAGCAACTATAAATACTATAGAACTATAAATTCTATTAGTAACTATAATATTAATAACTCTCGCTCTCGTTGGGGAATGCTCCGTTCTTCACGTCGGTCACATAGTTGCCAACAGCATCGGTAATGACGGCGTTGAGGTCGGCGTAGCGGCGCAAGAACTTGGGCGAGAAACCCTGGGTCATGCCCAGCATGTCGTCAATAACAAGCACCTGACCATCGGTTCCACTACCGGCACCAATACCAATAGTGGGACAAGAGACGAGGCGTGTTACCTCGGCGGCCAAGGTGGCAGGAACCTTCTCGAGAACGATAGCAAAGCAACCAGCCTCTGCCAGCAACTGAGCGTCAGAGACGAGTTTACGTGCTTCAGCTTCTTCTTTAGCACGGACAGCGTAAGTACCGAACTTATTGATACTTTGCGGCGTAAGTCCCAAGTGACCACAAACTGGAATTCCCGCCTCAAGAATACCCCTGACGGTATCGATAATCTCAACACCACCCTCAAGTTTCAAGGCGTCACAACCTGTTTCTTTCATGATACGAACGGCATTGGTGACACCCTCTTTGCGGCCAATCTGATAAGAGCCGAAAGGCATGTCGCAAACCACAAGAGCACGCTTCACGCCACGTACCACCGAGCGGGCATAGATGATCATCTCATCGACGGTCATAGGCAACGTGGTGGCATTACCCTCCATCACATTAGAGGCAGAGTCGCCCACAAGAATAGTGTCTACACCAGCCTTGTCGACAATGCCAGCCATCGTATAATCGTAAGATGTGAGCATGGAGATTTTTTCCCCGTTGCGTTTCATTTCCATGAGGCGAAGCGTTGTAACTTTACGCGTATCGCTTACCAGATATCCAGCCATTTTCTATTGAATTTGCTATTGATTAAGTATTATTTTAACTATTTTTGATTCGTTTCTTTAAAATCGGGCGCAAAGGTACAAAGAATTACCGAGAAAGCGACATTATCTGCTCTGTTTTTTTTACCGAGAGAGTCGTGTAGTCGGATATCACATCGTCGGCCAAGGGTGTAATTACTTCAGAAGGTAAGGTGGTTGCAAGACCAATCACACACATGCGTGCTGCCCTGCCTGACTTCAGGCCGTTGATGCTATCCTCAAACACTACGCATGCGTCAACAGGCGCTCCAAAACGAGCAGCAGCACGAAGATAGCAGTCGGGATGGGGTTTACTTTCGGCAAAGTCCTCAGCGGTGAGTATTGCATCGAAAAGCAAAGTAAACTCGGGATGCTGCCGATAGACACTCTGCATCTTAGCCTGATTGGAGCTTGTCACAACAGCAGTACTCACCCCCGATGCACGCAACTGGCTGAGATAGTCAAGAAAGCCATCTATATAGTCGAAGCGCATGTTCTGCTCAAAATAATTCAGTTCGTCAACAATAAGTCTTCGGTCGGCTTCATCAGAAAAATACTGGTCGAAAATCTGGGTCAGCGTCTGGCCCTTAATGGTGTGCTCCAAACCCGGAAGGTCGGGACGATAGGTACGGCAGGTGCGCCCCCAGAACTCAGTATATTGTGGTTCGGTGTTGAACACGACGCCGTCTAAATCGAAAAGTGCTGCTTGCAACATAACTCAAAAAAGCTTCTTTTTACCTTCTATGCGAGATAACTCGTCTTTCAGGGTGCAAAATTACGAAAAAAACGCAAGTATTAAAAAAAAATGGCACTTTATCAGTATTTTTTTTTATTTTTGCATACGATATGAAGAAAATATGGATTGTCATAGTGGCCATCGCCCTGATACTGAGTGCCTGCCAAGGAGGTACGGACTCGTCGGTTGCTGTCTTCGATGGATTGGAACTGGATAGTGTGACGGTCGATACCACTATGATGCTTGCCAACAGAAACGATGCCCCCTTTTGCCGGCTACACATGACTCTGGTCTATGTAAAGGGGACTAACGCACAAGCGGTGAATGACTCGGTGATTCACGCAGGAATCTTAGTACCCGATTATTTTGCCATCGGTCACGAACCACTCACTATGAAGCAGGTGGCCGACTCGTTTGTTATCCGCTATTTAGACGATTACAAACGTGAGTTTGGTGCTTTCTATCATCAGGACCCAGAGCATGCCGCTTCGTACATTAATGAATATACTCTCACCACGCATGTTGAACGCGGAAAGGACGGAATGATGGTTTATTTAGCCAATAGCTACCTCTTTGCTGGTGGGTCGCATGGTACTACAACGACCATTGCCAAGAACGTAAATGTGAAGACCGGCAAGGTAATGCAACTGAGCGATGTGTTTGTTGAGGGCTTTGAGCTACGTCTGAACGAGCTGATAGAAAAGAGGCTTTGTAAACAGATGAAGGTGAAGACAATAGACGAGCTACGTGACAAAGGTGTATTCGACGGTATTGACGTCTATGCCACAGACAACTTCATCATGGGTGAGAAGAATATGACTTTCATCTATGTAGAAGATGAGATAGCGCCCCACTCCATGGGCGAGATTCGTGTGGTTCTCGATTATGGAGAGTTGAACGGCATTATGAAAAGATAACCAAGAAGAGAAATTGAGAAGTAACGACAAGAAGATATGAGAACCATTTTAAAATATTTCCCACAGTTGACCGACCTTCAGCAGCAGCAAATCGCCGCTCTTTACGACCTCTATGCTGACTGGAACACGAAGATTAACGTCATATCGAGAAAGGATATAGACAATCTGTATGAGCACCATGTTCTGCACTCATTGGCCATTGCCAAAGCCATTCAATTCAGACCTGGCACACAGATTTTGGACTTCGGGACAGGAGGTGGGTTTCCTGGTATTCCGCTGGCTATCATGTTTCCAGAATGTCAGTTCAGGCTCATCGACGGCACAGGCAAGAAAATACGCGTGGCCACGGAGGTAGCTCAGGCCGTCGGATTGAAGAATTGCCAACCTGTGCACATGAGGGGCGAGGAAGAAAAGGGCAAGTTCGACTTTGTGGTAAGCCGGGCCGTAATGCCCCTGCCCGATTTGCTGAAGATCATTCGGAAAAACATTCAGAAAAGACAACAGAATGCTATGCCTAACGGGCTTTTCTGTCTGAAGGGCGGTGACGTTCGTGAAGAAATCAGCACAGTAAAGAACATTGCCCAAGTGAGCCATCTCTCCGATTGGTTCGACGAGGAATGGTTTAAAGAAAAACACTTAATTTACGTACCCCTATGATGAATATCCGACGGTTTGCATGTAATATGCTCGAGGAAAACTGCTATGTTGTGAGCGACGACACCGGCGATTGTGTTGTCATAGATTGCGGAGCCTACTATGATAATGAGCGGGCGGCTATAGTCAACTATATTCGAGATAACCAGCTGAATCCTGTCCATCTGTTAGTGACGCACGGCCATTTAGACCATAACTTCGGAAATAACACTATCTACGACGAGTTCGGACTGAAGCCGGAAGCATCGGAAATGGACGATAACCTAATGCGTGCTCTTGGACGGCAGGCAGAGGTGATGTACAGCATGCGTCTTAACTATGATTTTCCTGAAGTTGGAAAACACCTTACGGCCAACGAAACCATCACCTTCGGCACTCATAAGCTAAGGGTGCTGACCACTCCCGGACACTCTCGAGGCAGTATATGTTTCGTATGCGATGCCGAGAAGGTGGTCTTTACAGGAGATACGCTCTTCCGTATGTCTGTGGGCAGAACCGATTTCGAGGGTGGAAGCACTCAGCAAATCATCGATAGTCTGCATCGGTTGGCAAAGTTGCCCGACGATATGGTGGTATTGCCTGGCCATGGTCCGCAATCGACCATCGGCGATGAAAAGAAGTTTAATCCTTATATGAGAATGGGGAGAAGCATGTAAGCTAATGGCTACGAAAAAGACAGTAACAGAGAAAATCATACTTGGCATCGACCCAGGCACCAATGTCATGGGGTATGGATTAATAAAGGTAGTGGGCAACAAAGCCCAAATGATGGCCATGGGCGTTATCGACATGCGTAAGGAAAGCGACCCTTATCTGCGACTGGGAAGGATTTTCGAGCGGGTGACAGGCATTATCAACGAGTTTCTGCCGGACGAGATGGCCATCGAAGCACCTTTCTTCGGGAAGAATGTCCAGTCGATGCTCAAACTAGGACGGGCTCAGGGTGTAGCCATTGCCGCCGCCATTCACCACGATATTCCCATTCATGAGTATGCGCCCCTGAAAATCAAAATGGCGATTACCGGCAACGGAAGCGCAAGCAAAGAACAGGTGGCTGGTATGCTACAAAGATTGCTGAATTTAGATGAGGAACACATGCCGCAATTTATGGATGCCACCGATGCCTTGGGAGCTGCATATTGTCATTTTCTCCAATCGGGCAAACCTGAGTCGCAAGCCTCATATCGTGGTTGGAAAGACTTTGTGGCTCGGAATCCGAATAAAGTAAAACAATGAGAACCATCATAAGAATAGAAAAAGGTGTCACAAGAATGCCTCAATGGAGGATGGCTGAACCCGTTGACTTCGTTTTGAACGAAGGCGAACAGCTGGCCATTGTGGGGCCGAACGGCGGCGGCAAGTCGATGTTTGTTGATATGCTGACCGGCAGACATCCTTTGTTCCCCCAGATGGTGAGTTATGATTTCGCTGATGATGAGAGCAAGTTGGTGAGCGACCACTTGAAATACATTACATTTCGTGACACCTATGGAGGAGACAACGACCGAACCTACTTTCTTCAGCAACGGTGGAACCAAATGGAGATAGACCAGCAGACCCCAACCGCCGGCAGCATGTTGGAGGAGCATTTCCTTTTAAGTGGGAAAGACACTAAGGAACGGAGAGCAATGCAACAACGCATCTACAGATTGTTCAACATGGACTATCTGCTCGATAAATATATCATCTTGCTCAGTAGCGGTGAGTTGCGTAAGCTTAAACTAGCTATAGCTTTGTTTGCCCAACCGAGCGTACTCATTCTTGACAACCCGTTCATAGGGCTCGATGCTCCGACCCGCGAACAACTTAGGCTTCTTCTTGAGCAGCTCTCCAATGAGCATATATTACAACTGATATTGGTGTTTTCGAAGACTGACGACATACCACATTTCATCACACATGTGGTGGAAGTATACCGCATGAAAGTGGGCTCGAAGATGACACTCGATAAGTATCTTACACACAAACCTGCTTCACCTTCACATGTGCTTTCGTCTGACCGTCGGAATGCTATTCTCCATTTGAACGAAAAAGAAAACAATTATAGTACTGACGAGATTGTGAAAATGAATCAGGTGACTATCCGCTACGGAAACCGCACCATTCTTAACAATCTCGACTGGACAGTAAGGAACGGAGAGCGATGGGCTTTGAGCGGTTGTAACGGCTCGGGGAAGTCAACATTGCTTAGTTTGGTATGTGCTGACAATCCTCAGGCCTATGCCTGTGACATCACACTTTTTGGACATCCTCGGGGGAGTGGCGAGAGCATTTGGGAAATCAAAAAGCACATAGGCTACGTGTCGCCAGAGATGCACCGCTCCTACCAACGCGACATGCCTGCCATACGTATTGTAGCCAGCGGTCTAAAAGACTCGGTGGGACTATACGTAAAACCAGACGAGAGTGAATATGAACAATGCCGCTGGTGGATGGACATCTTCGGTATCGGCCATTTGGCCGACCATACATTCCTGAAACTCTCAAGCGGTGAGCAACGACTGGTGCTTTTGGCACGGGCTTTCGTAAAAGACCCAGAACTGCTGATACTTGACGAGCCTCTGCACGGATTAGACGACTACAATCGGAGAATGGTGAAAGACATCATCGAAGCGTTTTGTGAGCGACCCAACAAAACACTCATCTTGGTAACGCACTATCAAGACGAACAGCCCGCTTGCATCACCCACCATCTGAACCTGTCGGTTCAATTATCCTCTACTCTTAATTCAGAAACTTAAACTACATAATAATATGGAAGATTTATTTCAAGCATATCGAACATTCTTCGGGAAAGGAGATGCGCTCTACCAGCTCTTCTCTCCCTATCGCATTTGTCCGCTCGGAGCACACGTTGACCACCAACATGGGCTTGTAACAGGTTTCGCCTTCGACAACGGGATTGAGTTCCTGTTTTCTGCTACAGAAACAGGTAAAGTTGAAATGGCCTCCTTGTCGTTTGAGGGATTGATGACCTTCAACGTCCAACGATTCAACGAGGAGAAACAAAACAACTGGGGAGATTATCTTCGCGGGGCTGTATGGGCACTACAACAAGATTTCCAATTGAAGCGTGGCGTGCGAGGTATAGTAAAAGGTTCGATGCCTATTGGCGGATTGTCTTCATCGGCAGCATTGCTTTGCGGTTTTGTCATGGCTATCGACAAAGTGAATCAACTGGGGCTTGACAAACGACAAATCATTAAGTATGCTTCGATTGCCGAGCGCCAGTATGTGGGGTTAAACAATGGCATACTAGACCAAGCTTGCGTTGTATTGTGCGAAGCTGATAAATTGCTCTATCTCGACACAGCTACAGAAGAATACCAATTGCTTCCCTTCGGCGATGGCAGCCAGCCGCTCCCCTTTGAATTGGGCATTTTCTTCTCGGGTGTAACCCGAAAGCTGACAGGCACCGACTACAACCTGCGCGTCTCAGAGTGTAAAACGGCAGCATGGATGCTAGAGGCTTATGAGAATATTCCTCTTCGGGAATTGCAAGAAACACGACTCCGCGATGTCGATGAACAAGTGTTTTTGAAATATGAAGATCGAATGCCTGAACGTTTTGCACGCAGGGCGCGCCATTTTTACACCGAATGCGACCGTGTTACTGACGGAGTGAAAGCCTGGAAAGAAGGTGACATTGAGAAATTTGGAAAATATATCTTTGAGAGTTGTGAGAGTTCTATGAACAACTATGAGTGTGGCTCTCCTGAGTTAATAGATATTTACGAAATCATGCGGTGGACTGATGGCATCTATGGCGGACGCTTCAGCGGTGCTGGTTTCAAAGGTGCCTGTATAGCTTTGGTTGATCCGAAGAAGAAGGATGGCATCAAACAATTTGTCACCAATGAGTATTTAAAGAAATATCCTCAATACAAAGACTCATTTGAGGTATATTTCTGCCATCCTTGTCATGGCGTAGACTTTCTTTAATCGCAGGTTTATCATTCAATCATTCTCTAAATGAAAAATATCATTATCGCAGCTGGCTATGCCACACGTCTCTACCCGCTCACCGAGAACTTTCCGAAACCCCTGCTGAAGGTGGGAAACAAGTCAATCCTTGAGCGTATACTCGACGATATTGACAATATAGAGGATATCGACGAACACATAATAGTCACGAACCATAAGTTTGCCCATATCTTTGAAGAATGGAAGCAACAGATGAACTATCGGAAGCCTGTCATTATCATTGACGATGGCACGACGAGCAACGAAAACCGCCTCGGTGCCGTGCGCGACTTGCTACTGACCATCGACATGAAACATATCGATGATGACATCATCGTACTTGCCGCCGACAATATTCTTGATTTCTCGTTTCAAGGCTTCGTTGATTATTTCAAGCAGAAGCAATCGTCGGTAATCATGTGTTATCATGAGCCGGAACTCAAGCGTCTGCAACGTACTGGTGTCATAGCTGTAGATGATGACATGCGTGTGCTGGAGATGCAAGAAAAGCCTGAGCACCCGGTTTCCGAGTTGGCCGTACCACCTTTTTATATATATAGGCGTGAGGACCTGCCTTTGATTAAGGAATGTCTGAATCATGGTTGCGGATTCGATGCTCCAGGCAATCTGGCACATTATTTAACCGACATTACAACTATTCATGCATGGCAAATGCCTGGCACCAGATTCGATATTGGCTCGTTGGACTCTTATGAAGAAGCTCAACATAGGTTCAATGACGAGAATGATATTTCAGAATAACTTAACAATATAGAAGAATGAAGAATATAAACTTGAACCATAAAACGATTCTTGTAACAGGTGCCGCAGGCTTCATCGGATCTAATCTGGTGAAAAGACTTCTTATCGAAACAGAAGGCACACAAGTTATTGGGATTGACAACATGAACGATTACTACGACGTGAGGTTGAAAGAGGCAAGACTCAAGGCGCTTGAGAACAGTTCCTCGGCTAATACAAGTCAGCAAAAGTCTACATTTCTCTTTGTCAAAGGTGACATTTCCGACCGCACGATTATCAACCAGCTGTTCCACCAGTATCAGCCAGCCATCGTTGTCAACCTAGCTGCACAAGCCGGTGTGCGCTATAGTATTACCAATCCCGATGCCTATATCCAGTCGAACATCATCGGTTTCTATAATATTCTTGAAGCCTGCCGGCATTCATACGACAATGGGGAAACCGGCGTAGAGCATTTGGTTTATGCCAGTTCGTCGAGTGTCTACGGGTCAAACAAGAAAGTGCCCTATTCCACCGACGACAAGGTCGACAACCCTGTGTCGCTCTATGCGGCTACGAAGAAAAGCAATGAGCTGATGGCACATGCCTATAGCAAATTATACAACATCCCTTCGACGGGTCTGCGCTTCTTCACGGTTTACGGACCAGCAGGGCGTCCCGACATGGCTTATTTTGGTTTTACTGATAAATTAGTGCGTGGCGCCAACATCCAAATCTTCAACTATGGAAATTGCAAGCGCGACTTTACTTATGTTGATGATATCGTAGAAGGTATCGTAAGAGTCATGCAAGGAGCACCTGCGAAACGCGTTGGCGAAGACGGGCTCCCCATCCCCCCCTACCGTGTATACAATATAGGCAACAACCAACCTGAAAACCTTTTGCACTTCGTGGAAATTCTTCAGGAAGAACTCATTCGCGCCCATGTACTCCCTGCCGACTACGACTTTGAGTCGCACAAGCAGCTGGTTCCCATGCAACCAGGCGATGTTCCTGTCACTTACGCAGATACCAGTGCTCTGGAGCGTGATTTCGGCTACAGGCCTTCCACCCCACTCCGCATGGGCTTACGTGCATTTGCTGAGTGGTATGCAGATTTCTATCAGAAGAAATAGAGCAGTTCCCCAATAAACTAGATGGCTCGATAGGAGTTGTAAAGCATAACTCTACTCGCACAGAGAGCTATTCTACGAAGCTAGAGTAGCTCAAAAATTCCTGTAGGCAATGTGCGCTTCAAGACATCCAGCTCAAAGTCTTTACCAGGGGCAATGCCATAACTCTGAAGAATCATCTCAACGGTTTTGCGGGCTAGCTCGGGATGATTGTTCTCTTCGCTGAGATGGCAGAGCCATACATGTCGAAGCGAAGGGGTGGCATTCTCTGCGAGAGCATGTGCACATTCTTTGTTGCTGAGATGTCCGTCGGGTCCCATGATTCGTTTCTTCAAATAGGCGGGATAGTTGCCATGCATGAGCATTTCCTCATCGTAGTTAGCCTCAATCACCAGATAGTTGGCTTCTCCGATAAAAGGTTTCATGTCATCCGTGATATGGCCCACATCAGTCATTAAGCAAAAAGTAATGCCTTGGCAGACAATGCGGTAGCCAACGTTGTCGCTACTGTCGTGGGGTATGCCAAACGAAGTGATGGTGAACTCGCCTAGTTGGATAGTCTCACCTTTTTCTATGTAGCAAACTCTTTCTGTTTCTATTTTTTTGCGAACACAGTAGTTATCGAAAATACCTCTATGTACAGCGTGAGTCGCATAGATGGGCAATTGGAAATCAGCACTCAAGCTACCGACACTTTTCACATGGTCGGCATGGTCGTGAGTCACTAATACATTGTTGACAGCCGACAATCGCAGGCCGTAGTCGTGAAAGTATTTTTTCAGCGTCCTTATTCCGACACCAATATCTATGAGTAGGGCATCCGTCTCGGTAAATAGTAAATAGCAGTTGCCGCTGCTTCCACTCCCGAAGGATATAAATTTCAGCATTTCTATTGTTTTTCCTGCAAAAGTACTGATTTTTGGCGGTATAACCAAAGATTTTATCTACCTTTGCAGGAAATTTAATCACTTTATATGAAAATTAAATTATTGACAGCCGCCACTCTGTTGTGTTTGCTTTCGTGTACGAAAAACTCACCTGCCCACGATGACATGGTGCGGGCATGCATTGACAGTTTTGCCGTTCACTATTTCAACTTTGAGTTTTCCCGTGCCATCCCATTTGTGACACCCGACTCCGAGAAATGGCTCCAACTGGCGGCTTCGAATGTCACCCAAGATGACCTCGACTTGTTATATCAGCAGGAAGAGCGTGCCGAGATTGACACAGAGAATATGGAGATGACCATCAACGACTCTGTAGCAACGGCATGGGTCAACGTGACGAATTTTCTCGACATGACCGCCATTGGTGAAAGTGGCAAAATCAGCAAAGAAGCTACTTTCTGCTTGTCTTTGGTTCGACTCGACGACAAATGGAAGGTTAAAATGGAAGGCCTACCGCGAAGTGAAAAGAGAAATCGCGATGCAGGTTCGGATGGAATATAGCCCAGTGTTCCTTTTCGGTCTCATAGGCAGGGTTGACAGCCTTCATACCCATGTCAAAACGTAAGGCGAAATAGCCGAAATTGAGGCGGAATCCCAGTCCGTAAGCCATAGCTATCTGCTTGTAAAACTCATCGAAACGGAATTGCCCTCCAGGTTGGTCTTCATAATTGCGCAATGTCCAAATATTACCCGCATCAACAAACAAGGCTCCGTCGAATTTCCAGAACAGATAGGTACGATACTCCAGGTTCAAATCTAATTTCATATCACCCGTTTGGTTGATAAAATCGATGGCTCCCTTGTTTCCTTTGAAACTTCCAGGACCCAATGAACGCACGCTCCATCCTCTGACAGAGTTGGCTCCACCCGAGAAATACCTTTTTTCAAACGGGAGAATACGACTATTACCATAGGGATAGGCTATGCCAAGACCTGCATGGAAAACCAGCGACTGGCGCTCGGCAAGGCTTACAATACGAGTGTAATCGAAATCGCCCTTCACATATTGCGCGAAGGCTATATTAAATAAGGTGTACTGGTCACGGTCGTTACGCCCTCTGCCAAGTATTTCTGAAACTCCATTCAGCAGGTTTCCAGCCGTCTCGACATTAGCTCTCCATGCATGGCGACCGTCATTGTATGTAAGTCCGAAGCCCACCTTCATGATGAACAAATCCTCATAGTTGTAGCGTAAGATGGCATTGCGGTTGCTCACACTATCAAGATAGTCGTTCTTAAACTTAGCCGAAATCCAAGGCATGTAAACGTAGTCAAGGTCGATCAAGTCGAGTTTGTAGTTGATTTGTCGACTGGCGTTGCTCCAACGGTAGCGCCATGCAGTTGAGAAGACACGCCGATGGAACTCAGGGCGATTCTGCATGTCGTAAGACAAAGACAATTCTGACGTTGCTGCGGAGCGCCTGCGGAAGCTCTTTGACATAAATGGAGCTACAAACCGCGGGAAGCCCAACTTGGCTTCCACACTATACTCCATATAGTCTTGGTTCTGATACCCTTCCAACCCAGTAATGGCCTCGAAGGCTCCACGCAACTGGATGGAGAACGTTTCTGAACCTCGGAACAAATTGCGATTCTCGTATGTCAATGAGGCAGCAGCCCCCAAATCTCCAGAGGTATTCGTTCCTTCAGGTTGGAAACTGATGGTGCTGGGCTTGTTGGTACTGATTTGTATCGTTGCATCGAGCAGAGTGGTATCCGGAACCTCGGTGAAGCGGATGTTAGTATACCTTACCGCCTGCATTTTTCCAAAGTTGTTGTAAGTGCGTTGCAAGTGAGTGGCACTAAAGGGTTTCCCCTCTTCCAGCCAAGTGTTTTCCTCAAGAACCTTTCGCCGCAATCTAATGAGCGAGTCTTCATCACCACTCAGGTAATTGATGTGGCGGATCATATAACGCGGGTGTAATGTTTCAGGTGCGCCGCCGCTCGATCTGTACTTCGCCATTTGCATAGTCAAATCGATGAGGCGTGAACCTTTCACCGTGTCGGCCACATAGTGAATAAAGTCCTTATTGAAGCGATAGAAACCGTTATCTTGCAATACCGTGGTGATCCGCTTGCGCTCATCGTCAAGCTGGTTTGCCGAAAACTTCAAGCCACCTTTAAGAGTAGATTTTGTCTGAAGATAAGGAGTGAGCAACGAGTCGATGCGCTCGTCGCGAATGTCATACTTGACACTTCTGATGAAATACGGCTCTCCGGGGTGAAGCTTGTATATGGCCTTCAGTTTCCTGCCTTTCACGCGCTCTTCAACCTCTACACTAGCATTCATGTACCCCATGTTTTGCAAGGCAGTTCGTAAGTCATTACAAGTCTGCTGGGCTAGTAGAGTATCGTAAACTACGGCTTGATAGCGATTGAACTTGAGCATAGCAGATAATCGCGAAGCAGCTTGCTGACGGATGTACGGCATAAGCTGGCTCTCGTCGATTAGCTTGGAATCAGACTTGATTTCCACACCGCCCAACAAATAGCCACTTTGCTCATCTGGTTTAACAGACGAACACGACGCCATCAGCCAAAGCATGGTAGCGAGTAAGATGTAAATGCTGTTTATTTTCAACTTTTTCGCAATTATGTTGCAAAGATAGTAATTATATTCATTTAAAATAACTATTTTTGCAAAAACATTCATAAAAATGGTAAGTAAATCCCTGATTAAATATATCCACAGCCTTGAGCAAAAGAAATATAGAATGCGCGAACAGGCATTTGTGGCTGAAGGTCCTAAGGTCGTAGGTGACCTGCTTTCTTTGTATCGTCCAAAAGTGCTGGTTGCAACAAGCGAATGGCTGACCAATCATGTGGAATTGGCCAATAGTATTCGTGAGAAACTGAAAGCTGAAGTTATTGAGGCCAGCGATGAAGAATTGTGTCGTGTGAGTTTTTTGCAACATCCACAACAAATTTTAGCCGTATTCGAGATGCCTTCGTCTGATGGCTGCCATACGAATTTGAATCCAGAAGAACAGGTGGTGCTGGCTCTTGACAATGTGCAGGACCCCGGCAACTTAGGGACTATTATTCGAATTGCCGACTGGTTTGGTATCGAGAACATTGTCTGTAGTTTAGGAACTGCCGATGCCTATAATCCTAAGGTCGTACAAGCCACAATGGGCAGTCTGGCTCGTGTACATATTATATATAAAGACTTGCCTGCATGGTTGCGCAGTCAACCTCAGCAAGTACCAGTCTATGGCACTCTTTTAGATGGAAATAACATCTATGACGAGAATCTCAGTCGGCATGGCATCATCATCATGGGTAACGAAGGCAACGGCATCAGCCACGAAGTGAGAGCTGCTATCACCCTACCCCTACTCATTCCGAACTTTCCTGCTGGTCGCAATACAGCCGAGAGTCTCAATGTTGCCATAGCCACAGCTGTCGTATGTGCCGAGTTCCGCAGAAGGCAGATAGAGTAAGAAATTGAGTGTTTACTTGATATAGATTGACACCATGAGAGTTCCAAAGGGTGTCTTTGCGATTCCAAAGGACATTCCTACGATTCTATAAGGCTACTTTGCGAATCTAGAGGGCTACTCTACGATTCTAGAGGGCTACTCTACAATTCTAGAAGGCTACTCTGCTGCTCTTAAAGAGCAACTCTATCATTCTCACTTACATCTTGTCAACTAGAACTCTTTACATTCTTAATAAAAGAAATCAGAAAACGCCCCATGGAAATGGAGCGTTTTCTAATAGTAATGCACTTGCAGTTTGTCTTATCCGCCAAAGTTATCGTACATGATGCTTTCAGGCTCAACGCCAAGAGAGTCGAGCATCTGAACAACAGCATTCGACATGGGGCCAGGACCGCACATGTAGTACTCGACATCTTCGGGTGCCTCGTGATCCTTCAGATAGGTGTTATACATCACCTGATGGACGAAGCCTGGTGTGTACTTCACGCCTGCTGCATCTGCAGCTGGATCGGGACGGTCGAGGGCAAGATGGAAGTGGAAGTTTGAGAACTCTTTTTCCAGTCCGAGGAAATCGTCTAGATAGAACACCTCGTTGAGTGCGCGTGCACCATAGAAGTAGTGCATCTCGCGGTCGGTCGTGTGCAGCGTCTTTGTCATGTGCATAATCTGGGCACGCAACGGAGCCATACCGGCACCACCACCGACCCAAATCATCTCCTTCTTCGAGTCGAAATGAGGATGGAAGTCACCGAACGGACCGCTCATAATCACCTTATCGCCAGGTTTGAGCGAGAAGATATAGCTGGAAGCAATACCCGGGTTGACATCCATGAATCCACTCTTGTCAGGCTTGAACGGAGGTGTGGCTATACGCACGGTCAGCATGAACACGTCACCCTCTGCTGGGTAGTTGGCCATTGAGTAAGCACGTATAGTAGGCTCTGGGTTGACACATTTCAGTGGGAACAACCCAAACTTCTCCCATGAAGGAAGGTATTCATCGCCTATCAACGACTTATCGATGTCCTTGTCGTAGTCCATCGTAAATGCAGGAATCTTGATCTGGGCGTATGAACCGGGAATGAAGTCCATGTGCTCGCCCTTCGGCAACTGCACCTTGAATTCCTTGATAAATGTAGCCACATTCTTGTTCGAGATGACCGTACACTCGTATTCCTTCACACCGAGGATCGACTCGCTGACATGAATCTTCAAGTCGCCTTTCACCTTGCATTGGCATCCCAGACGCCAGTGGTCCTTGATTTCCTTACGAGTGAAGTGAGGTTTCTCAGAGTCGAGTATCTCACCTCCACCTTCGAGCACCTGCACCTTGCATTGCCCGCACGAGGCCTTGCCACCGCATGCGCTAGGCAGGAAGATGCCATTCTCGTTGAGCGTTGCCATCAGATTGTTGCCCTGGGCAACAGAGATGGTGCGGTCGCCGTTAATCTCGATATTCACATTGCCACTCGGACTCAGATACTTCTTGGCCACGAGCAGAATAACCACCAAAAGGAGTATTACAATGAGGAAAACTCCTATGCTATATGCAATAAACTGTCCCATACCTATTAAATATTAAGTCCGCTGAAGCACATCATGGCCATGGCCATCAGTCCTACGGTTATAAACACTATGCCAAGGCCCTGCAGGGGCTTGGGCACATCACTATACTTCATCTTTTCGCGAATGGCACCCATCGCCACAATAGCCAGAGTCCAGCCAAGGCCGGAACCAAAGCCATAGACGATGGCATCCCAAATGGAGGTGATTGCCTGCGAGTTGGTGGGCTCCATAAGAATGCGCTGCTGCATGAAGAGCGAGGCACCCATGATGGCACAGTTCACAGCTATGAGCGGAAGGAAGATACCCAGCGCTGCATAGAGCGAAGGAGAGTACTTCTCTACGGTCATCTCAACCAACTGCACCATACCGGCAATCACAGCAATGAAGAGGATGAACGAGAGGTATGAGAGGTCAACACCTGCCACCAAACAATCGGGACCCAGCACCTTGGTTTGCAACAAATAGTTCACAGGTACGGTGACGGTCAGCACGAAGGTTACAGCCAAACCTAATCCCAGTGAAGTCTTCACCGTCTTCGACACGGCAAGATATGAGCACATGCCAAGGAAGAAAGCGAAAATCATGTTGTCGACGAAAATCGACCGGAATAATAAACTTATAGCGTGTTCCATAATCTATTTCTCCTTATAAAAGTAAGCACGATGAACCCAAATCACACAACCAACGAGAATCAGCGCCATGGCGGGCATAGTCATCATGCCGTTGTTCACATAACCCATATCGTAGCAGGCATCAGGAATAATCTGGAAGCCCAGCAGAGTGCCTCTGCCTAAGAACTCACGCACAGCACCAACAATAACGAGTATCATGGCATAGCCCAATCCGTTTCCTACTCCATCAAGGAATGAAGGCCAGGGCTTATTCTGCATTGCGAAAGCTTCAAGACGGCCCATCAGAATACAGTTGGTAATGATCAAACCAACATACACGCTCAGCTGAACACTCACGTCATAAGCGAAAGCCTTCAGAATCTGCGAAACGATGGTAACAAGAGCAGCCACAACAACCAGTTGCACCACAATTCTGATGCGGTTGGGGATGGTGTTGCGGATGACAGAGATAATCACGTTAGAGAAGGCTGTAATCACAGTCACTGCCAGTCCCATCACGATAGCCGGCTTAAGCTGCGATGTAACAGCCAGAGCCGAACAGATGCCCAGTACTTGACCAAGTATGGGATGGTCAACGTTCAACGGGTTGGTAAAAACCTCTTTATTTTGTTTACTGAATAATGCCATAGTTTACTCCTCCTCTACTTTAGGTTCAACGACTGTTGTGGAATCAGAGTTTGCAGTGCCCTCAAGCAACTTTCCTGTTGCAAAGTCCTTCACTTTCTTCATTCCATCTTTAATCATTGCATCCACACCATTCGACGTCAGTGTGGCACCGGTAACACAATCCACCTGAGTGGCCGCGTCGTCCACCTTTTTCACGATGGAGAGCACTACATCGCCTTTCTCGTCCCAGATATTCTTACCAATGAATTTCTCCTGCCATGCCTGCGAGTCCTTGATTTCAGCACCCAGTCCGGCAGTCTCACTCTCATGGTTGAAGTAAGCACCATAGACCTTGCCGTCTTTGTCGACAGCCAGATAACCGCTGATGCCACCCCAAAGGCCCATGCCTTTCAGTGAAGCCACAACAACATCCTTGCCGTCCACCTGGCACTCATAGACTTTCTGTCCTTCGAGGTCTTTCTCAGCCTTTACCACCTCGGCATACTTGGCTTCAGCCTCTGCACCATCAAGGTTGCGGATATTGAGCGAATAGAGTATCTGTTTCTTGATGTCTAGCGCCACATTGGCATCTTGCATCGGCTTCAAAGCCTGATAGACAAAAGCCAGCAAGAAGGCAACAATGACTACGAGTATCGCACTATATATAATAATGTACGAATTGGAGTTTGTGTTCAGTTTCATTTTGTACCTCCTCTCTTCAAACGTTTCGAGATATTGCGCTCTACAATGAAATGGTCAATCATTGGAGCAATCATATTACCGAAGAAGATGGCAAGCATCATACCCTCAGGATAGCCGGCGTTCATCACACGGATGATGATGGCCATGGCACCGATGATAAAGCCATAGATATACTTACCACCCTCCGTGCGGCAACTGGTCACAGGGTCGGTAGCCATAAACACAGCACCGAAGGCGAAGCCGCCCAGGATGAAATGGTGCCACCATACAACCGTTTCGCAACCTGTGGTCATCATTCCTGTAGCCTGGAAGATGTATGCCATCAGGCCACCTCCCACGAAGACGCTCAGCATGGTGCGCCATGAGGCGATGCCCGTCCAGAGCAGAATCACAGCTCCAATGGCAATGGCAATGACGCTTGTCTCACCGATAGAACCCGGAATGAATCCGCAAATCATGTCGCAAATAGAGGCGTCTGGAGCAATGCCCTGCCCTATCTGTCCGAGCGGAGTAGCCGCCGTGAATCCGTCGGGCAAGTCATTGCCCAGTCCGAAGATGGAGTTCTGGGCCACCCATACCTGGTCGCCCGTCATCTTCGATGGATAAGCAAAGAAAAGGAACATACGTGCGGCGATGGCAGGATTGAAAATATTCATTCCGGTACCACCAAAGATCTCCTTGCAGAAAATGACCGAGAAGGCACATGCCAATGCCAGCATCCACAACGGACACCCTACAGGCACGATGAGCGGGATGAGAATACCTGAAACCAGATATCCCTCTTGTATCTCCTCACCTTTCCATTGTGCCCAGGCAAACTCAATGCCCAGACCAACGATATAGGAAACTAAAATCTTGGGCAACACGGCAAAGAAACCGTAGAAGAACACTTCAAGGAACGAGGCACTGGCCAGCGTTCCGGCTGCAGCGTAGTTCTGATAGCCCACGTTATACATACCAAACAGCATGGCGGGCATCAACGCAATCACCACCATGCTCATAATGCGCTTCGAGTCGATAGCGTCGTGGATGTTGACTCCGCTCTTGGCCGTCGTGTTTGGCACATAGAGGAAAGTCTCAAAACCATCAAAGATGCTCCGGAAAGCATGAAGCTTACCTTCTGGCTCGAAGTTGGGTTTGATTTTATCTATATACTTTTTTAATGACATAATCTTTCTTTATTAACGGGTTAAATTATGCATTCTCCTTACGCAGCATGTCGAGCCCTTCGCGCACAATCATCTGCAATTCGAGCTTCGAGCTGTCCACGAACTCAGCCAACGCAAAGTCCTCAGGAGCAACCTCATAGATACCCAACTGCTCCATCTTGTCGATGTCACCTGCTATGATAGCTTTAATCAGATACTCTGCATAGATATCCATAGGGAGCACCTTATCATACTCACCGCTCATAATCATGTGGCGCTCGCCGCCTTTCACTCGTGCATCCAGTGCATACTCCTTTTTACCAAGAAGCCATGAGAAGTAACTACGGTTAACTGAGAACTGCTTGAAACGTGGAAGAATCCAGCCAAGCATCTCATCAGCGTCATTGCCTTCAGGAATAACAGTAATCTCGCTGGTGTGGGCACCTACATAATCATCGATTGTGCACGGCTTGCCAGTCAGAACATTACCATTAATAATGCGTACATTCTTACCACTCACGTTGCCCTCCACCAATGTGGCAATGGGTTCGCCAATCAGAACGTCTGCATAGGCTGGGTTAGACACTTCGCTACCACAAATGGCAACAGTCCGGCGAAGATCAACTTTACCTGTATTGAACAGACGCCCGAAGAAGATGACTGCACTTGGGTCAACAGTCCAAACAATCTCACCCTTGTTGACAGGGGCAACGTGGTTGACTTGAACACCTACATTACCAGCAGGGCACTTGCCATCAAAGATGTTCAGTTCAACATCCTTGACATTTACCAGAGCATCTGCTTTCTGATTGGCACCAATACCCAAGTAAGTCTTTGCAATCTTCGCTAATGCGGAAAGACCAGTCTGGAAATCGGACTCATTGCCTTTTAGCTCGAACTCAAAGTCTGCAGCCAAAGGCATGTCACGCAATGCACTGACAAAGATAGCCTTTGGCACCGCATCGGGTGTGGTAGAAATGGCATAAGGCAGTTGATTGATAAAACCGAAGAGGCCTGCCTCAAGCAAAGCCTTCTTCACGCCTTCACCATCCATTGTCTGCACATCCTTCTTACCGAAGTCAACATACTTCTGCTCTGCGTCGCTATTTACTTTCACGCAAAGCACTTTGCGACGTTCGCCACGCACAACAGCTGTCACTTGACCACTGACGGGAGAGGCAAACCTTACATCGGGACATTGTTTATTGACAAACAACGCATCCCCGGCCTTGATCATGTCACCCTCTTTTACAATGACTTTCGGAATCACTCCCGTAAAAGCCTCAGGCGCGATGCCTATCTCGCCCTTGGGTCTCAACGTAAGTTTTTCTTCTTTTGCCTTGCCTTTCAGGTTAATGTCTAAGCCCTTACGTAACTTAATAACATTTGTCATAACTATATAATAATGTATGAATTTACCAATAGTTGGTGCAAAAATAAGAAAAAATAACTATATTTAAAAGAAAATTCCCACCAAAAACAAGGTCGTCACGACTTTTTAGTGTAATTTTGTAGCAAATTTAGTGAGATTGCCATCTCAGATGAACATTTGAAGACATTAAAACGCATCATCAACTGGACAATATGGAGCCTATTGGCTTTCTATCTGGCCATCGTTCTACTGCTTCACATACCAGCAGTACAAAAATATATTGGCCACGTAGTAAGCGACGCCCTTACTACGAAATTAGGCGCTAAGGCTATGATTGAGCGTGTGGACATTGGCTTTCCGAATCGTTTCATCATCGATGGCGTTGACCTCTACGACCAGACAGGCAAACTGATGGTTCATGCATCGCGTGTTTCCGCCAAGTTTGACATCTATCCGCTCACAAAAGGAAAAATAGTCATTTCATCGGCACAATTGTTTGGCCTTAACGGAGTTTTTTATCAGCAAGACGCCAACTCAAAACCCAACTTTCAGTTTGTACTTGACTCGCTGGCATCGAAAGACACAACCAGTCACTCACCACTCGACTTACGCATCAACTCACTAGTCGTCAGAAGAGGTGCTATTAAATTTGACAGACATGACATTCCGCCAACTAAAGAGCGTTTCAGCGTCCATCACCTTGCTCTAAGTGACATTAGCACACATATCATGCTTAACGAGCTAACAGATAGTACACTAGATGTTACCGTGAAAAAACTTTCATTGGCTGAAGCATCAGGAATCGTGCTCAATCAGCTAAAGATGAAATTACAAGCAAATCACAAGCAAACACTTTTAAGAAACTTACTTGTAAAGTTGCCCGAAACAGAGATCAACATCGACTCTGTCAAAGCAACCTACACCTTTGAAGAAGGAAAGTTAGTAAAACCTTCTATCAGATTCAATGGAAGCATTAGCAAAAGTTATATAACACCTTCTGATATAAAGAGTTTTATTCCTCAGTTTTCATCTTTTGAGAATCTTATTCAATTGCACTCATCCTTCTCTGGAACAAGTACAACTATGAATATTAGAGAATTGGAGATTGATTCCCACCCTGAAGGTATTAAGTTGTCGGCAAATGGTTCGATTACCAATTTTGACAATCCTCATTGGCATACCAATATTCACCATTTAAGTATTAATGCCAAAACTATCGATTTCATCAGCAGAAACATGAATTTAAAAGAGATTCAACTGCCTGATGCCATCACCCGGCTAGGCGATGTGTTCTTTAGTGGCGAGGCCGGCGGTGTTGGAAGTACATTGTCGACAAAAGGCATTCTTAAGACAGATGCAGGTAATGCAAATATAGGTATCGGTATACGTGGAAATCAGCTGATGACAAAAATTGAAACCGAGAATATTGATCTTCGCCGCATCCTTGACAATCCTGACTTTGGAAATGTTGCCGCCCACATTGACGTTGATGGTAACCTGTTAGCTCTCAAGCAACAGAGTATGGATAAGATTAAGGTGAACGGGCAAGTATCGAAATTTGACTATAAATCATATACTTATCATGACATACATGTCGATGGAATCTACCAGAATCGCACTTTCAACGGAACATTGGGCATTGACGACCCTCATGGAATGATCAACATCAAGGGACTTTTTGCCACTTCACTGAAAGAGCCCGTTGTGAACTTGACAGCACAAGTAAGAAACTTAGATCTTTCAGCCATGAAGATTACCGATTTTTGGAAGGGAAAAACCATCAGCACAGATATTTCTGCTGATTTCTCCGGCTCATCTGTCAACAATGTGAGTGGCACCGTAAACATCGACCAATTTGGCGTTGTGTCACCAGATGACAATTACAATCTCGATCATTTGGAAATCAAGGCCGACCATCAGGAAGGCACCCGTTTGCTTAAGTTAAAGAGTGACTTTGCAGAAGCCACCATCCGTGGTGAGTTCGACTATAAAACACTACTTGAGAGTCTGACGAGCCACATCGCTCATATTCTTCCGACTATACCTGGCTTACCAAAAACTTTTTCTGCTAAGAAAAACAATCATTTTGTTGTCAGTGCAACCGTCACTAAATCCGACTGGTTGAAATCTCTGCTCAATGTTCCTATCACTTTGCACGAGCCCTTATATCTCTATGCAAGGATGAACGACCAGCAAAACGACCTTAATATTGAGTGCAGCATCCCGTCCATCGTATACGACGGCAGTCAATACGAAGACGCACGAGTCTCCATCGTATCACCTCACGATACGCTTCATGCGAATTTAGATGTGAAGAAAGTGATGGACAACGGACATCGCTTCAGTTGGAGCATTGATGCAGATGCTTATGATAATCAGCTTTCTGCCCTCATACATTTTAATAATAATCGTAAGCATGCTTTCAAAGGCAGCATCGATGCTGTTGCCCAATTCTTTAATGATGACAAAGGAAATGCTACTGCTCATATCAACGTTAATAAATCGGAGATATTAGTAAACGATACTATTTGGACGGTTCAGCCATCCGACATTGTTTATTCATCTAAGCACTTGCTGGTGGACCATTTTGCTATTAACCATAACAAGCAACATCTGATAGTGTCGGGGTTAGCTACAAAGAGTTCGACAGATTCACTCATTGTAGACTTACAGGATATAGATGTTAACTACATTACTAATCTTGTTAACTTCCATTCTGTTGAATTCGGAGGCCTGGCAACAGGTCGGGCATGCATCAAGTCGGCTTTTAACACCCCAGAGGCTTATGCCAACCTCAGAGTCAATCGCTTCACATTCGAGGATGGCAACATGGGAGTGCTTCATGCCAATGTAAACTGGAACCAAGAAGAGAAACAAATAGATATTGATGCTGTGGCCGACGACCAACCTTATGGCTACACGCTTATCAATGGTTTTGTGTCTCCACCCAAGAACCAAATAGACCTGAGCATCAGGCCTCACAATGCCCGTATGCAATTCCTAGAGAGTTTTTGCGGTAGTTTTATGAAGAATGTGGACGTGCTAGGAAAGGGTGACCTACGCTTGCACGGACCTCTTAGTGCCATCAACCTCACGGGTATGGCTGTGGCCAATGGGAAAATAGACATTAGCTCGCTCAACACCACCTATTGGCTTCGAAACGATACAGTCAGACTAGTACCCAACGAGATTATTTTCGAGCGTGATACGATTTACGACAAAGATAATCATTTAGGAATTGTCACGGGGGCTCTTCACCACGATTGCCTGAAGAATCTGAGTTACGACTTAAATATTGAGGCGCAAAACTTGTTAGCATATGACTTTAAAGACTATGGCGACAACACATTCTACGGTACAGTCTGGGGCACAGGCGATTGTGCCATTCATGGCAAAAGTGGCGAAATAGTGATGGACATCAATGTACGGCCAGAAAAGGGTTCGTTTATTGAGTATAACGCGTCCGCACCAGATGCTATTACCAATCAGGAGTTCATCACTTGGAATGACATGACACCGAAAACACCCATTCCATCGGACTCTACATCTCTACAGCCCATTCCCATCGTACTATCAGATGATGATAATGAAGAACGAGATAATGACCTTGAGTCAGACCTTCGACTGAATTTCTTGATTGATTGCACTCCAGATGCCACTCTTCGCGTTTTGATGGATCAAACCAGTGGCGATTGCATTGCGCTTAATGGAAATGGCACTATTAGGGCTACGTTCTTCAATAAAGGAGCATTCGACATGTTTGGTACCTACCTGGTGGACCATGGTGTCTACAAACTCACCATCCAGAATGTCATAAAGAAAGATTTCCTGTTCCAACAGGGTGGAAACATCATTTTTGGAGGCGATCCCTACAATGCCGTTTTAGATTTGAAAGCCATCTACACTGTTAATGGTGTTCCTCTCTCCGACCTAAAAATAGGAAACAGCTTTAGCAACAATAACATCCGCGTAGATTGCATCATGAACATTACAGGCAATCCCATCGACCCTAAAGTGGATTTCGACTTGGATCTTCCTACCGTAAGTACCGATGCGAAACAGATGGTAAAGAGCATCATCAATGGTCAGGAGGAAATGAACCAACAAGTTATTTACTTGCTAGGTATCGGCCGTTTCTACACTCAGGAAGGTAATAATGCTACCGATGGTACCCAACAGAGTCAGGCGAGTCTTGCTATGCAGAGCCTTTTGAGTGGAACCATTAGTCAGCAAATCAACAATGTACTCAGTAGCGTCATTAAAAATAATAACTGGAATTTTGGAGCCAACATCTCAACGGGTGACGAAGGATGGAACAATGCCGAGTACGAAGGCTTGCTGAGTGGCCGTCTTCTAAACAACCGTTTGCTTATTAATGGACAATTTGGATATCGCGACAATGCTAATGCCACCACATCGTTCATCGGGGACTTCGATATTCGCTATCTTTTGTTCCCAAATGGTAATCTTTCGCTGAAGGTCTATAACCAAACTAACGACCGCTATTTCACAAAAAACAGCCTGAACACACAAGGCATCGGACTACTGATGAAAAAAGACTTTACTGACTGGCGTGAGTTGTTTGGATGGAAAAGAAAGAGACTTTCGGTTAAAAAACCTTAAACAGAGATGTGCTTTTGTTCGTATCTCACTATTTATCAGTAATTTTGCAGCCGATTTCGCGCACATGTGTGCGAATGTGTGTTCATATAAAGTCTAACTTTATTAATTTACAAACTTTTATTATTTATTTTATGTCAAATTTAAAGAACGTACAGCCATTAGAAGACTTCAATTGGGAAGAGTTTGAAAATGGCACAAACGTAAGCATCAGCAAGGAAGACCTCGAGAAGGCCTACGACGAAACCCTCAACAAGGTGGCCGACCACCAGGTAGTTGATGGTAAAGTGATCTCTGTCGACAAGAAAGAGGTTATTGTGAACATTGGTTACAAGAGCGACGGTATTATCCCCGCCTCTGAATTCCGTTACAATCCAGACCTTAAGGTAGGTGATACTGTTGAGGTTTACGTTGAGAATGCAGAAGACAAGAAGGGTCAGCTGGTTCTCTCTCACAAGAAGGCTCGCCTGAGCAAGAGCTGGGAGCGCGTGAACGCAGCTCTCGACAACGAAGAGGTTATTCAGGGTTACATCAAGTGCCGCACAAAGGGTGGTATGATTGTCGATGTATTCGGAATTGAGGCATTCCTGCCGGGTAGCCAGATTGACGTTCATCCAATACGCGACTACGATGTATTCGTAGGCAAGACCATGGAGTTCAAGGTTGTGAAGATCAACCAGGAGTTCCGCAATGTTGTTGTGTCACATAAGGCTCTCATTGAGGCCGAGCTTGAGGCACAGAAGAAAGAAATTATTGGCAAACTTGAAAAGGGCCAGATCCTTGAAGGTACTGTTAAGAATATCACTTCTTACGGTGTATTCGTTGACCTGGGCGGTGTTGACGGACTCATCCACATCACCGACTTGTCTTGGGGCCGCGTAAGCGATCCACATGAGGTTGTTGCCCTCGACCAGAAGATTAATGTTGTGATTCTCGACTTCGACGATGAGAAGAAGCGCATTGCCCTCGGTCTGAAGCAGCTCACTCCACATCCATGGGATGCTCTCGATGCTAACCTTAAGGTTGGTGACCACGTAAAGGGTAAGGTGGTTGTCATAGCCGACTACGGTGCATTCGTGGAGATTGCCCCGGGCGTTGAGGGTTTGATTCACGTTTCTGAAATGTCTTGGAGCCAGCACCTGCGCAGCGCTCAGGAGTTCATGCACGTTGGTGACGAGGTAGAGGCTGTTATCCTTACTCTCGATCGTGACGAGCGCAAGATGTCTCTCGGTATCAAGCAGCTGAAGGAAGACCCATGGGAGACCATCGAGGTGAAATATCCTGTTGGCAGCAAGCACACCGCACGTGTTCGCAACTTTACCAACTTCGGTATCTTCGTAGAGCTTGAAGAGGGTGTAGACGGACTCATCCACATTTCTGACCTCTCATGGACCAAGAAGGTAAAGCATCCTTCTGAGTTCACTCAGGTTGGCGCAGAGATTGATGTTGTAGTGCTCGAGATAGACAAGGAGAACCGTCGTCTGTCACTTGGTCACAAGCAGCTGGAGGACAATCCTTGGGATACCTACGAGACTCTCTACACACCAGGTTCTATTCACACTGGTAAGATTACGGAGCTTCTCGATAAGGGTGCCGTAATTGCCCTGAACGAAGGCGGTGAGGGCTTTGCCACTCCTAAGCATCTTGTAAAGGAAGACGGTACTCAGGCTCAGCAGGGTGAGGTTCTTGAGTTCAAGGTAATTGAGTTTGTGAAAGAGACCAAGCGTATTATTCTTTCTCATAGCCGCACCTTCGAAGAGGGTAAGGAAGAGAAGAAGGCTGCTCCTCGCAAGAAAGCTCCAAAGAAGGAGGACGCTCCCGTTATCAACAACGTGGCTGCATCTACCACTCTTGGTGACCTCGATGCTCTTGCAGAGCTGAAGGCTAAATTAGAGAAAGGCGAGTAATTTCACTCTCCCTTTTCAGCCTACTATACCAAGACCTCCCGCTACACTCATGCAGAGTGGCGGGAGGTTATTATTTACAGGCTTACTAGTTGTTCTGGTTTTACTGGATTACTATTTATAATTATTTAAGGAGAATAATGTTTAAGAATATACTGCCCTTGTTCCTATTTTTAGCCTCGCACACAACACTGAGGGCTCAAGTGGTTATCAATGAACTGATGCAGTCGAATATCGATTGTGTGATGGACGACCTGAATGAGTTTCCAGATTCGTGGGTAGAACTTTATAATGCTGGTGAGTCCTACGTTAATCTCAGCAGCTATTATCTTGGTGACACCGATAATCCAGACGAGGCTTGGCAGTTGCCAGCCCAATTGCTAGGTGCCAAGCAATACGTCCTCATCTATTGCGACAAAGAGGCGACTGGAGCCCACACGCCCTTTAGGCTCGACTCGGGCAAGGGAGGAGCGGTATATCTTTTCCAGAGCAGAAGCATCATCGACAAAGTGACAGGCATCAAGAAACAACCTGCTCCTAATATAGCCTATGGACGCGTTACCGACGCATCTTCATCATGGGGCTACCAGCTTACCCCCACCCCTGGCTCGGCTAACTGCGGTCAGGTAACCAATAAGATATTGGGCGAGCCGATTTTCAGTACTAAGGGGCGTGTGCGTCTATCTGCCGTTGCTCAAACACTCACACTTTCCATCCCCGAAGGCTCGCCAGCAGGTACAGTTATCCGCTATACTACCGACGGCAGTGAGCCCACTGTCAATAGCACACTCTACTCAGCGCCCCTCACACTTTCCAACACGACCGTCATACGTGCCAAGCTCTTTTGCGAGGGATGGCTCTCCCCTCGCTCTACTACCCATTCCTATATTCGTTTCAGCCGCAATTTGACACTTCCTGTTATATCTATTGTCACCAATGACTCCTATCTTAACGACGAAAAGATTGGCATTTACGTTGATGGCACTTACAATAGTTCGAAGAAGAACTACGAGTATGACTGGCGACGTCCCATCAACTTCGAGTATTTCGAGCAGGCAGATGCTGAAAGTTGCCTTAACCAACTATGCGAAACACGCATCATGGGTGGGGCAACCCGAAATAGCAAGTTCAAGTCGCTATCCGTATATGCCAACAAGCGCTTTGGCACTAAACGCTTCGAATATGAGTTCTTCCCAGACCAGCGGCCAGGTATCAAAGATTTCAAATCGATAGCCCTACGTAATGCCGGTAACGATTTCGACTATCTCTACATGCGCGATGCCATCATTCAACGCTCGATGGCCAAATATGTCGATCTTGATTGGCAGTCTTGGAGACCAGCCATCATCTACATCAACGGTCAGTATAAAGGTTTACTTAATATACGCGACCGAAGCAACGAAGACAACATCTACACTTACTATGATGGTCTCGAGGACATTGATATGTTTGAGAACTGGAATGAACTGAAAGAAGGTACATGGGATAATTATAACGCCTTTAAGGAGTTCTATACAGAACATGGGCACACTATGGCCGAGTATGAGCAATGGATGGACTGCCGCGAGTTCATCAACCTCATGATCATGAACCTCTATTACAACAATCAGGACTTCCCTGGTAACAACATTGTCATGTGGCGACCACGAACAGAAGGAGGACGGTGGCGGTGGATTGCCAAAGACACCGACTTCGGGCTTGGCCTCTATGGTTCGAGTGCCGACTACAAGACGCTCGAGTGGCTTTACAATCCTAACTACGACTATAATCGTAATTGGGCCAATCAGTATGAGCACACACGTCTCTTCCGGCGGCTCATGGAAGATGCTGACTTTCAACGTGAGTTTATAGACCGCACAGCCATTTACATGGGCGATTTCCTCAACGAGAAAGGTGTCAGGGCCGTTTGGGATCCTATGTATGATGCAATCAAAGCAGAATATCCCTATCATCGCAACCTCATCAACCAATGGTGGCCTAAGTATGACGAAGAACTGGCTAGTGCCCGCAAATGGCTCAGCCAGCGTACTAACATTTTCTATCAGCAAGTGGCAGACTACTATCATCTGGGGAAAACCATTTCCCTGCAAGTGAACCCGTCACTCAGCGAAGAACAGCTTCGTGGGCTTACTCTTAGCTTCAACGATGTAACACTTTCAGGCGGACAGTTCGACGGAAAGTTCTTTGACGAGCGTACAGTCACCCTCAGTGCTTCCGCTGAAGGAAGAACTGTCACAGGCTGGGAAATCATACAGACAGCCGATGACGGTACACAAACTACCACACAAATAGAAGGTTCCACCTGCACATTCAATATGCCCACATGCAACAATCTTGTTGTCAACACCCTCATCAGCGATGCCAGCGGCATTAACTCCGAGGAATCAGCAGCATGTTTATGGAGCATAAAGGGCAACTCTATGATTCTATCGAGCATTCCTGCGGGTACCAGAGTAAGCCTTTACAACCTACAAGGACATCTGCTCTATCAACAATCAGCTACAGGACGGCAGTTGTCCATACCTCTCACTCCTGCCCCCTTGCACATCGTCAAAGTAGGATCACAGACTTTTAAGATAAGAAGGTAGATACAAGATTCTAACATCTCACTACAAGAATACAAATGAATCCCCGTTCATCACATGATGTAGCATGCAGATGAACGGGGATTTATTTAAGCTATTAATGAGCTAATTTGAACTCGCTTTACTCAGCCTTTTGGAACGAGAAGCAAATACCACCACAAAGTTCAACCAGACCGTTGTAGGTATCCTTATAGCCAATCATAGTGAGCTTGTCGCCTACTTGAATACCGTTATCACGGATAAAGAACTTGCGGGCGTCGCCAGTAGCTCCATAGCCAGAATAGCAGCCGTAGACATAGAGTTCATTGGTACCGTCGGTAATATAGAGGTTACCATAGTCATTATCTTTGCCATTGCTACCCTTCAATGAGCTGATGGTGCCGGTGACACGGTAGTAAGTGGTCTTCGAATCAGGCTTCGTAAGGAACTCCTCGATGGTGATGTCAGTGACCGGTGTCACTTTTGGATTACCATCATCGTCGGTATCTACCACAGCCCCAGTCATTTGGGCATCACCCTTATATTCACCACGCTTGCCCACGAGCGTCACGATGTCGCCTTCCTTAAGACCCATGGCCTGGAAGTCACCCTTGCTGCCAATACCGTAGACGTACATCTCGCCACTGAAGTCTTTCAGATAGATATTACCATAAGAAGCATTGGCAACCTTGCTTATGACACCTGTAACGCGGTAGAGAGTATTACCTACCTCTGCGGCCAAGAACTCGGCCACAGTAGCTGCTATGATAGCGCCTTTCTGCGAGATAACAGCCTCAGATGTGTACTCACGTGTGCCGTCGGTGGTTTTGAAAGTGATTGTGGTTGAGCGGTCTCCGCCTGCATTCGGAGCCACGCGGAATTTCACTACAGGTTCTGAGCCAGCGGTGATGCTAGTGATAGAGAGCCAGTCTTTTGCATCTTCTGGTATCTCGACAGATACGCCATTGCCCTTGCAGATGAGGAATGCTGAGAGTTCGCCGCCCTCGAGTGGCAGGGGATCAGTAGTGCTGAGCGAATCGACCTTAATAAGCGACTTCTCGATTTTCACCACTGTAACGTCAACCAATTCAACAGTACCGTTATAAGTGGTCTTCGGACCTTCAACTGTCACGATGTCGCCTACCTCCATCTCCCAGCTGAGGAAGTTCTTGGTGCCGCCATTCTTGTCGAGCGTTCCATAAATATAGATTTCGCCCGTTTCATCGGTTAGATACCAGTTACCATAGGTGGTGTTGGCAATAGCGGTGCAAGTACCAGTTACGCGGTAAGTCTTTGAGTCTGGACCAGCGATAACCTCGGCGCAAGTAGCATTAGAGATGGTAGAGAGACCCTGAATCACATTGATGTGCTGGGTAACTCCTCCACACACCAAGTGCAAATCGGCGGTGCGTCCGTCGAGGGTTCCATCGGCAGAGAAGGTGAGCTGCGTCTCACCGGCAGGACCTGAAATCTGGTTGACCTTCAGCCATGTGGGCAGCTCGGTATAGGTTTTCACGGTGTTGCCGTCGGCATCTTTCGATGTCTGCAAGAACACCTTGTCGAAGTGCCAGTCGGCATTGGCGGTGACGGTAATAGTGGCCGAACCTCCATTTTGGTCGATAGACACATAAGAGTTGGACACACGGACCTCTTCAAGATAGGTGGGGTCGTTGTCCTCGCCACAGCTGACAAAGAGGGTCAGCGCAGCTATGAACGACGGGATGATATATCTGAGTTTCATAATGTCTTGACTTTATGTAGTTTGATTAGTTGAAAATATACTTAATACCGATAGAAGCATACCAGCACTGACCGATAGCCTTGACGGGAGTCCACAGCTGGGTCTTGCCACTGACAGGTGCAGGTGTAGAGAAGGTGGGATAGCCTTGAGCATCAACTCCTTCGTACTTCAGGATGCGTCCTTCATTAATAGAGTTGACCATACCCTTGCTCACACCCCAGCTTGAGTTGAAGAAGTTGAGCACGTTCTTCATGTCGAGACTGAGCTGCAGACGGTGGAGGGTTTTGCCTACGTTCACTTTGAAGTCGTGCTTATAGGCAAAGTCAATGCGATGAACCCAAGGAGAGTACAGGCTGTATGCCTCGGCATACTCACCCTGATGATTCTTCAGATAGCTATCCTTGTGGACGAAATCCATGAAACGGGTCTTATCGTCTTCTGAAACGAAACGGAAGTCACCATTCTGCACCTGACCGTCGGTAGGAATGTAGAGAGCATCGTAGTTGTAGCCATCACCATTCATGTCGTTCACGGTCATGTAAGAGTAGTTGTAGCCGCCGCGCCAACCTTCATAGATGAAACTATAGTGGTTGCCGCTCTTATCGTGAATGGTGGCAGAAGCCACGAGACGGTCGGGAGTGGTGTACTGAGAGTTGTGTAGTTTGATGTTGTTAGGACCTTCAACAGTAGGCACATAGGTGAAAGCTGACTCAGCAGCCGATCCCGGCATACCAGTTACCTCTTTGTTGACCGTGTGAGTATAGGCAGCCATCAAGTTAAGCCACTCATAAGGCTGAGCGTTAACGGTGACGTTGGCCGACCATCCGTAACCTCTGCTGGTGTTCTCAAGCATGAAAGCCTTAGTGCCTGTGCGGAAGTTCTCTGGATAGATAGGACGGTTGTCTACGCCATTGAAGCGTGCGAAACCACCAACTGAAGGAATAGCCCAGTCGGAGATACAGTTATCGTTGATTTTCTTGTTGAAGATACCTTCGACAGTAACTGAGAGGGGGAATGAGACGGGCAGCTGATAGTCAATAGCCAGAGAGGTTTTCCACACCTGTGGGAGTTTGAAATCTGAAGATACGCCCGAGATGGATGAAGGCACGGTTCCGTCTTCAGGAGATACAGTAGAGGGATAACCCATTGACACAAGCTTGTTGTAGAGTGCAGAAATGCTAGCCTTACCGTCAGCGTCTGTAACGAGTCCTCCAGCAAACTGGCTCATATCGATATAGCGGTTGCCATTTGCATCGGTGGTATAAGCACCCGTATAATTCTGATAACCCTTAGTGGCAGCGTTCGACTTGCCATCCCACACCTTGGTCTTGCCGTTGAGTTGAGCCTGATACTGCACCATACCTCCATTGGTGGGCATGTTGGTGAAGAACACAAGGGGAATACGGCCAGAGAAGAATCCCGAGCCTCCGCGAATCTTCAGGCTCTTGTCGCCGAAGACATCCCATGTGAAGCCCACGCGCGGTGAGAGAGTAAGCGTAGAAGACGGCCATTTGCCGGTGTCAATATGGCGTCCGTCGTAGTCGAGGTCGTAGATGGCCTTATTGGTCATGAGGTCACCATTGTTGAAGAATAGGCCATCGAAGCGGATACCATAGGTAAGTTTGAAGTTGTCGAGCACATTCCAGTCGTCTTGCACATAAAGGCCAGCCTTATTGTACTGAACACGTGCGGCAGGTTTTGCCTCACCGTCGTATCCGTAAGTAAGACATACTACCTCAGGAGCGACACCATTCATGAAGTCGTTGACGCTCTCATAACGGTAATAACCGGTTCCGTTACGCATGTATTGATTGTCGGCCATCTGATGCTCAAAGGTCAGACCCGCCATGATTTTGTGATTACCCAGATAGTAGGTCACATCGTCCTTCATATTCCAGATGGTATTGTGAACGGCATTGTTCCATGTGAAGAGTTCATAACCCAGCGCCATGTAGTTGCCTGTAGAGCCTGTTCCGTCGAGGATATCAATGAAGGGGAACTCACTGGAATCAGAGCCGCGCACGTCGTCGAGCTTTGAGTATGTAGCCAGGAACTGGTTAGAAAGGTTGTCAGTGATGCGGCTGTTCAGGTCGAATGAGAATGAGTGAACAATATTCTGCATTGAGTACATCGAGTTGGCAAACGACATAGAGTATTGCGACATACGGCTATAGGCAGAGCGTGTGCCACCGTCCATAGAACTTGCATTGGGTGAATTCCAGATGTTGTTCTTGGTATAGTTGTAGCGCAGAGCCAGATGATGCTTGTCGGTGATGTTCCAATCGAGACGAGCTAATATTTTGTAGTTGCTCTCATCAGCTGGGAATTTGGTGTAAGAGCCCGTATCATAGCCATAACGGTTCTTCACAAAATCAGAAACCTTTTGCAGATCAGAGAGTGTGGTGCGCGACACATAATCGTCAGCATTGCCCATACCATCCGAAGAGGCACGATATCGGTTGGCAATAGTAGGAGTCTTAATCATCTCGCCATTGACGAAGAAGAAGAGTTTGTCCTTGATGATGGGGCCGCCAAGGGTTAAGCCCCAAGTTGTCTGCTGGTCTTTTTCACGGGCAAGGGGAATCTGCTCACGGTCGACCGCATCACCGCGCATGTTCTCATTACGATGATACATGTAAGCACTACCTTTGAAGGTGTTAGTACCCGACTTGGTAATGGCGTTCACACCACCACCGATAAAGTTCGTTTGACGTACGTCAAATGGCGAGATAACCACTTGCAGTTCCTCAATGGCGTCGATAGAAATAGGATTGCCGCCACCCGGGAGCTTGTCTGAAAGACCGAAGTTGTTGTTAAAGTTAGCACCATCAACCGTGAAATTGGCCGTACGACCATCACTTCCGGCAAAGCTCATGCCATTACCTCCATAAGGCGAGAGGCGGGTCACATCGGTAATGCTGCGGCTCACCGTAGGAAGATTGGCAATCTGCGAACTGTTGATGTTGGTTGCAGCACCCGTCTTCTCAGCAGCAAATTTCGAAGCCTTACCACTAACCACGACCTCGCTCAGCTCAGTTGCATTCTCAGAGAGCGTGACGTTAAGGTTGTAAGTCTCTGCCAGCTGAAGGGTTACCCCTTTGACGGTCTTTGGCTGGAAACCAATGTAAGAAATAGTAACAACGTAGGGACCACCCGTACGCATACCTTGAATGTTGAAACGGCCATCGATGTTGGTTACTGCTGCATAACGCGTGCCCGAGGGCTCATGAACTGCCTGCACAGTAGCACCGATAACGGTCTCGTTTGTACCTTCGATCGTGACCTTACCACCCATGCCGGCAGTGGTCACCTGTGCCATCATCGTAAGGGTTGTTACGAGCATGGCCATCAGAAAGAACAATCTTTTCTGCATAGTTTTGTTTGTTATGATTAAATTAGTAAATGAATGAAATAATCTCATTAATCTTTTAAGACTGCAAAATTAATTAAAATTCTTGATATATTTGTTGAAATTTATTAAAACTTCGGTTTGTCAGAAAAAAAAGATGCCGGACATAAGGGGAGCCCGACATCTTCTGTTATTTACGTTTTCTCCAAATGCTGTCAATCTTGCGGCGGATAACTGCAACATTCATCAGCGTGACCAAAATGAAAAGCACCAGTCCTGTGAGCAGAGCGGGAAGAAACGCACCTTCAGCTATCTCTGGGAAGATGCTCTCGAGAATGCCCATGTAGTAGCGTCGGAGCAGCCACACCACGACAAAGGCGATGATGAGCACGGCCACATTCAAACCAACGGTCAGCAGTTGATAAGGGCGGGCAACACGCGAGGGGCTGTAACCTATAAGCAGCAGGTTCTCGAGCTTGGTGGTATTCTTTTGAACAAGCAAGAAGATGCTGAGCATGAGAATATAGAAGCTGAGCAATGAGATGACAAGGCCGATGATCAACACGATGCTCACCACAAGGCGTAGGAAATAGGCAGTCTTCTCTGCGTCCAACCTGTCATCCTCCATCTCATAACCCTTATTGTCCATCATACGCGTAAACTGCTCGTCGGCAGGATTGCTCACCTGCACAAGGAGGCGTGTAGGGTCGGAATGCTCAGCTGGGGCATAGGTGTTGTTGCTCCATTGCATAAATGCATGGGGAACAAGGATGGAGTTTAGGCGATGGGAGAACCCTACTACCCTACCCTTATACTCATCGTGCAGACCATTACCGTGAATATAGATGTGGAAATCTATCATACCCAGCAAACCCTCGCTGATTTTTGGCAGGGAATGCGTCTGGGCAAAGCCGAAGTTATACATATTTATATATGTGCGCGGAATAATCACTGGCACTTCCTTGCTTCCCTCTGTAAATGTCCACTCGTCAAGTGGAACATCGATAAACTCATCGGGAACGCTCTCAAAGAAAAGCTCTGAGTTCAAGATGCTCTGTCCGCCCACGCCCATCGACGCATCGAGTTTATACTCAGCACGGGTGAACTGCCCCACCTTAGTCACATACGGCTGAGAGGACAACTCGTCTATTTCTGAAGCTGTGAAAGCATTGCTGCGGCCTGAAATGGTGTTGCCCGTTCCGATCTTCTTGCTCAGAATGACAAAATCTGACTTCATGAAAGAGTCGTCGGCAGTGAAGACGGGAAGCACATCACGATAGAACTGTATGCCAAGCAGCACTATGACCATTCCTAAGAGATTTGCAAAGAAGAAACCAATAAACTGAGGAATGCTGATGTGCTGACGTAATAATTTCCAAACTAAACTCATTGAACTATCTTCGTTATTATTGAATCATCAATTAATCATAGTTAAAGCTTCAACACATGGTCGTAAGGCAGTTGCATGTGCTTTCCGATGCTGGTGACTATCACTCCTGCTCCTTGCTGATGTGCCTCCTCGACGAGGATATCGCCCATAATAAGGGAATTCGGGTCGTCAAGATGGCTGATAGGTTCGTCGAGAAGAATAAAATCGTAGGGCTGAACCAGGGCACGAATCATAGCCACGCGCTGCTGTTGGCCAAATGACATCTGCCCCACTTTGGCATTAAGCTTATCGGGTATACCCATACGCTCGAACCACTCTACAATCTGCTGACGCTTCTTGCAACCTGTCAGTTTGTTCTTAATCTGAACATTCTCAAAGGCAGTCAGCTCAGGGAAAAGGCGCAACTCCTGAAAAAGGCAGCTGAGATGGTGCTGACGAGTCGCTACCCAATCGGATACGCTCATGTTTCGGGTGTCAACCTCGTCAAAACAAATATGTCCGGTATAGTCGTCACGGTAACCAATGATATAACTGCAAAAAGTGCTTTTACCCTTACCGCTATCGGCCTCTATCAGGTAGAACTTTCCTTTTTCAAGACGAACATCCTGCTGCCAAATGTCAGAGTTTTGCTGCTCACGCGAGGCAAAAACCTGAGGTATGACATGCTTGAATGATATGATTTCCATTGTAGTTAAAAATATTTCTTTCGATTATTTTCTGTAATAAACGATGGATGTCAACTGGCCAAACAAGGGTTTAAGTAAAGATGTAAATGTTTTCACCAACTCATTGTCTGTCTGTGCAATGCTAATGACTGCCACCATCTTCTCTCCTTTCACATGTAGACTATCCATCTGCTGGTCAGAAGAGACATTCTGCATCTTGGTGGCCATGTCGGCATCCGTACCGCCGAAGAAGACGGAAGGCTGTCCTTGGCGCACTCCGAAGAAGAAATGCTGATTGCCGTTGGTGAAATGCCAACTGTCTTTCTGCCAGTTATCGATGGATGAACCTTTCGGGCACGATTGTTTCCAATAGTCAACATCCTCAGTAAATGCCAGCGAAGACATCTCTGCCCCCATAGCAAGGCTCAGCTTACTCTCGTCTATATTGTCGGCTGTGAGGGCCACATCTCCATCGATGCTCTTGATGATATTATCCATGTCGATGGCCGTGTTAATGCCCAGAAGCATAGATTGTAAGAACGGGTTCTGCCGCAACAATGGAAGAAACTGTGTGCCGTCGGTATTCACGAACAAAGTAAACAGATGGCCGTTATAGGCTATGGCTCTGTATCTGCCCTGGATTGGACGGAACACGGCTGTCGACTTCTGCAGCTCATCGTTGATGCGCTTGTTGAACGAGAAGGTCTCTCCCCTGATCTGCAAACTGTTGTCGGCCACACTCATCTCAGCTGCAATCATCACCTGACTGGCATCTGCATCTTTTGGTGCGCCAAGGGTGAGAAGTGAGATGAGTTTCTCGGGGAAGGCTTGCGCTTGGGCCACCATGGCCACGCCTGAAGATATGGAGTCTAGCTTGTCGAAGATGGGAGTGCCAGCGATGCTGTGGTCTTCATCTTGCGAGAGATACTTTGCCATTTGCGACACCGTCGAAGCCTGACCGCTGCTAATGACGGGCCCCATCACTAAGAGTGCGGCATCCGACAATCCTACCAACCAACTGCCATTCAGCACCGCAAACGTGTGTCCTTTCCTATCTGCCAATAGGCGAATCTTGCCAGTTTTTTCCATCTTCTCAAGCCATTGTGCAGCCTTCGACCTACTGTTTACTTTGGCTGTCATTCCCAAAGTGCCGTCGGCAGTTTCGAATAGATACACACGCTTTCCAAAATCAAGGCCACAATCCATCGGATCTGTTACCTTGAGCAACGAGAGGAACAAGTTGGCCTTTGCACTTTGATTCGTCTCAGTACCAACTGCTGACACATCGACAGACACTAGTGCAGTGGCACCTTCGGGAATGACATGAACATAATCGGCACTAGTGCATGATAGGAACAAAATGCCTGCAAGCGACATCAGCAATTGTGTGATACTTCTTTTTATCATCTTTTTACTCTTATTTCCGCTGCGCCAAATGAGCCATCATCACGGCCGCTAAGCCGGCGGTCTCTGTGCGCAAACGACTATTTCCCAACGATATACTAATATATCCATATTTCTCTGCCAAACGCACTTCCTCGATAGAGAAATCGCCCTCGGGACCTACGAGTATGGTAATGGGTTCATCTCTCTGATGGTCATAAAGCCTGTTGAACAGATCTACACGCTCTATCTCATCGTAGCAATGGGCTATGAACTTACGGCCGGGGCGTGGCTGGTTGACAAAAGCATTGAAGTCAATCAGGTCGTTAACGATGGGTTTCCATGCCTTCCTGCTTTGCTTGACGGCTGAGACCACAATCTTCTCAATGCGGTCGGCTCGCAACTTACGGCGCTCGGAAAACTGGCAGTTGAGGAATGACAACTCATCAAACCCCACCTCTGTGGCTTTCTCAGCCATCCACTCCATGCGCTCCATCATCTTCGTAGGAGCAATGGCCAAATGGATTTTTCCCGTCCAACCCTGCTGCTGTGGCAGAGATTCCTGTATCTCGTAAATACAATGCTTATTAGAGGTGAACGTGACTTGTGCGCGATAAAAACAGCCCTTTCCATCGATGAGGAATATCTCGTCACCAACAGCCAACCGCAATACCTTCAAGGCATGCTGTGCCTCGTCTTCAGGCAGCTCGTTTGCGACATCGGCATCAGGGACATAGAAATATCTAGCTTCTTTCATTTCAGCGGCTCTCCATTTTTCGGCGGCGCATCTCATCCCTCAGATGGGAGGCCAGCTCATAGTCTTCTTTCTCGATGGCTTTCTTCATCGCATCCTCAAGCATCTCCACATTAAGGGTATTGACGGGAATGGCAATGCCTGCCGAGCCTTCCTGATAACTGACCGACTGGCGGTACATCAATGACTCGTCTATATACAACGGTACATCACCAACCAGCGACAGCAACACGGCATCGCCTATGCTGATAGAGGCCGGCGTCAGCGTATCTTGATCGTAAACTATCGCTTTATACTGACCTCCTACGATACAATTGATAAGAATCTCAAGACGCAAGTCTACATGAATGGTCAGCAACTGCCACATCACCTCCGGGAGCGATGTCTCCAAATCCCGCTCTTTCGTCACACGCAGTTTCATCTGCTCGGCTGTAGGGTGATCAATGATGATGGTAATCTGCTTCTTCTCACCTTCATCTGTCAATACCAACAGGGAAAGACCTGGCGAGCCTACGATGTCAGAGACACTCTTAAACTTGAGCCTTATTTTATTCATTGCCTATACTTCATGTTTTTTATCTCCAAGCGTCAGCCTTTGTATTTGGCAGGTTGAAACACCATAGCAAATGCCACGCCCACCACCAGGGCGAAAGCGGCGAAGATGAACCAGCACGTTGCCCAGTCACCCTGCAGGTAGCCGTCTTTCCAAGTACAGAAATGATTCACTATCTCGCCAGCAGCCAGCGTGCCGATCGTTGCTCCCACGCCATTGGTCATCATCATGAATAGCCCCTGGGCGGAGGCTTTCACAGATGGCTCGCACTCTTGGTCAACAAAGATACCACCCGAGACATTGAAGAAGTCGAAGGCCACACCGTAAACGATGCATGACAATATGAACAGTATCACACCTGGCATTGCAGGATTGCCCACTCCAAAGAAACCAAAACGGAAGACCCATGCAAACATCGACATGAGCATCACTACCTTGATGCCAAAACGCTTCAGGAAGAATGGAATCATCAGAATGCACAAGGCCTCGCTAATCTGGGAAATAGACGTCAGCAGCGTGGCATTATTCGCAGCAAACGAACTGGCTACCGCTGCATCGGCAGAACCTTTGAAACTGGTAATGAACGGACCTGCATAGCCATTGGTCACCTGCAGACACATACCCAAAAGGGCCGAAAAAATGAAGAAGAGAGCCATTTTCCGGGTCTTGAACAACTTGAAGGCATTCAAGCCAAAGCTCTCAGCCAACGACACCTTGCCCTTGCGCTTCACCACATGGCACTCAGGCAAAGTGAAACAATAGGCGAACAACACAAGACTCAATATGCCCGAAACAAAGAACTGCATATAGGTGTATTGGAACTTATGGGCGTTGTCGGCCAGCGTGAACGAGAACGAGCCGTCTTCCCATACGGCACAATTGACAAACCACATCGTGGCGATGAATCCAATCGTACCCAGCACGCGGATGGGAGGAAAGTCGGTCACCGTATCCATTCCGTTGTTCTTCAAGATGGTGAAGGCTGTGGTGTTGGCAAGTGCAATGGTAGGCATGAAGAAAGCAACGCTCAGCGTATACATCGTGATGAACATCGACTTAGAGCCGATTTCTTGTCCGAACCCAGCGTGAACACCCATCCACCAGCAGCAAAGCATGAATGCGCCAGCCAGAAGATGGCACATGCCTAACACCCGCTGAGGCTGCATATACCTATCAGCCACAATACCCATCAGCGTGGGCATGAAAATCGACACAATGCCCTGGATGGCATAGAACCAAGATATCTGACTGCCCAGACCTGCAACGCCCAGGTAATTACCCATTGATGTAAGATAGGCACCCCATACGGCGAACTCCAGGAAGTTCATCAGCGCCAAACGTAATTTCAGATTCATAATAAAAACAATTAAAGCTATTTATTTTGACTGCAAAGTTACGATTAAGTGAGCAAAAAACCAAATACTTTTTGAGTTTTTTCGAACTATAAAGGGAAAGACGAAATAACTAAGAATAACTCAAGCTGCTAGAGGATATCTCGGGCGATGCAAAGGGTAACTCTGTCAATACAGAGATATACTCTGGCGTGCTGGAGGGATACTCTACAGGCGTGGTGAGTATGTCTACTGTTGTGTCTTTCCCGCAACATCTGAAGCATGGAACCGGCATACGTAAAAACCAACTTGCGCCAAACTGGTGATCCGCTGGAAGGAACTGAGAATGACTATTCACGAACTTAAACAGCGTCTGCTCAATGAGCACATTATCAATTCGTAGAGTGGACATTGCATAAAGTAAATGGTAAAAAAATTGTGCCTCCGTGGTGTGGAGGCACAAAAAAATTGATTGTCTCACGACAACCAATCCTTATTAACCTTAATAATCTAATACCATGAAAAACACATTGCAAAGGTACAAATTAATTTCAATCCTGCAAGAGTTTCATGCATAAAAATGCACATATTTAACATTCTATAAACATTCCGTTTCTCCATTTAAGCTTTCTTTGCTTTAAAATGGCTTTTACGGTTTGTTTTTCCTCTTTAGTGAGCAATGGCAACGAAAGCTCCTTCAAAAGGGTGTCATCTTGGATGGAAAGCGTGGCCTTCACCATGACGGGCTCAATTAGCTTCTTCAACTCCTCGTAGCGGGCCATGCTCATGGTGTCGGGGCGGAAGACATAGGCATCTATCAGCGAGTCGGCTAGCTCTTCCCCCACTCTTCTCCATGTTCTGTCGTAATAGCAGATTTGCGATTCTGTCTCGGGGCCATAAAAAGTGCTCACCACACAAACCACGGTATCGGAGTCTTTTGGTAACAGACGCATTTGCAGGAGGGCAGCCTCATTAAGCTTCACCTCAATGTAATCGTTAGTCAGCGTATCGACCAGCGTGCTCCCTTTCAGCAGATTTGTCACATCGAGTTTGAGGCCCATATTCCTGTAATCCATGGCCTCGATACGTTTACTTTTATTGATATAGGAAAACAACGTATCAGGCATGTTCAGCCACCATTGCTCCATCGTCTGCGCAGAACCTGTTGCCGAGAGTGACAACAGGACAGCACTCATCAAAAGCATTTTGATAGATTTCATCATCATTTATTATCCTCTTCCTTCTCTTAAATCTTTCACACGCACAGCCTTTCCCTCGCTAACAGGCAGAGAGCCTTTCTTCACCAGTCTTACCTTGGGCGTAAGCAGAATCTCATCTTTCAGGGCACGCTGGATGTCACGGGTCATGCGCTGAAGCTCTGGATAAACATCGGTATGCATGTCGTCGAGCTCTACTTCAACGGTCATGGTGTCGTTATCATCAATGGTTTCGAGGGTGATGAGGTAGTTAGAGCCCAAGCCTGGATATTTCACCAGAATTTTCTCTACCTGCATGGGGAACACATTCACGCCCTTGATAATGAACATATCATCGGTACGGCCCTTGATGCGGTCAATACGCCTATGAGTGCGGCCGCACTTACATTGCCCGGGAATGATGCGAGTTAAATCGCGAGTACGATATCGGAGGATAGGCATCATGGTACGGTCGAGTGTGGTAAGCACCATTTCACCTATTTCCCCATCGGGAACAGGCTCCAACGTGTCGGGATTAACAATCTCAACGATATAATTATCCTCCCACAAGTGCATTCCGTCTTGTTCCTTACACTCGAACGCAACCCCAGGACCGTTCATCTCCGTCATTCCAAAAGAGTTATAGGCTTTCACACCCAACAGTCGTTCAATGCGCCTGCGCTGCTCATCGGTATGGGGCTCGGCTCCGATAAACAGAGTATGAAGCTTTGTTGACGCAGGATCCACCCCCTCCTCGCGAAACACCTCTGCCAGGCGGATAGCATAGCTGGGGATGGCATGCAGACAGGTCGTACCGAAATCCTTGATGAACATAATCTGACGCTTTGAGTTACCTGCGGCTGCCGGAACGGTTGTGGCACCTAATGCCTCGGCTCCGTATTGGAAGCCCAATCCACCCGTAAACATGCCGTAGCCACTAGAGTTCTGAAACACATCGCTCTTACGGCAGCCAACCATATACATATTACGAGCTATCATATTCGCCCAGGAATCAATATCATGCCGGGAATAGACAACCACTGTTGGGTGCCCCGTTGTGCCACTGGAGGAATGGATACGAATAGCCTCTTCCATATTGCCGCCAACAAGCCCGAAAGGATAGTTGTCACGAAGATCAGCTTTCGTGGTAAAAGGTATCTTACGGATGTCCTCAACAGTTTGAATGCTCTCAGGCGTAATTCCTAATTCGCCCAGGCGCTTCCCATAAAATGGTGAATTCAGACACACCTCAATGGTCTTTCTCAGCTTTTCTACTTGCAACCGCTGAAGCTGCTCACGGGGCATCGTTTCTATCTCCGGTTGCCAATACTCATTATTCATGATTGTCATCATTTAGATTTTCAGCTTGCAATATTACACATTTTTCGTGAGATGAGCAACATTTTGACGTAAAAAAGGCGAAACTTTTCAGCTTCGCCTTTTCATATTGAGAGAAATGAAGTCGTTTTGATTACTCCTCAACAGCAGCCTGCGCGGCGGCTAACGGGAACTGATTATCAGCACTTTACGGCGAATCTGGGAAACATTTGGGAAACATTATGAGCATGTACTGCACATTCTGCACCCGATTTCCTCAAAATATCCGACCATTTTTGCCACTTCGACTACTTTTCGATATTTTAATTGTTAAACACTATTGTTAGAACACACATTGCATTACGACTATACAGCACGTTCTGCAAATTTTGCTCGCAAAATTAATAATTTCTCATGACATTACGTTTGTTTTGCACGTTTTTCTTGCAGAACGTGTCTGTTTTTAATATAAATTAAGGCAATAACCACATCCAGTCACCAAATACTTGTTTCAACTAAAAGAAAAATGGATGGAATTCAATGCCATAAGTTTAGGTTTAAGTTTAGATGTTCTTATATATATAATAAGGTATAGTAAACCAAAATCAAGATAGAAGAAGGTTTAATCTTTAAGTTTAGAAGTGCATGTATATATACATGAGTAAACGTAAACCTAAACTTTACCAAATGAAACGACTTGATGTTTCCCAAAAATCACATTTTTCTTTTTACTGAAAATGAACCGATTTATTCTCTCCCCTTCTCATTCCACTTTCCTTTTAACCTAAAATCCGCAGATATTTTTTCGAGTGTCTGATTTAGCCCTTGCTTGTGACGATTCTGTCTGACTCTGGGCTTAGAAACGCTTGACATTACTTGTATGCAGACACCTTCCCCTTACCCCGTAAG